>Ga0256407_10003441_pt1 | contig 28148 bp, 30 predicted proteins | sample RumenRJG_04DNA_FD_193489 | JGI IMG/M metagenome (GOLD analysis project Ga0256407, IMG submission 193489) | Bovine rumen microbial communities from Lethbridge, Alberta, Canada - RJG_04 | ecosystem: Host-associated > Mammals > Digestive system > Stomach > Rumen | place: Canada: Alberta...
GGGTTTCCGTTGGCGTCCAAACCGCCTTCGTACACAATTCCGATACTGTGTTGGTTCCTGTTTACGCAGTGAGCACCAATCATCTCGTACGGACGACCATCCTCGATGGTGCCGTCGCGACGGATAATCTTGTGGTAGCCACAACCATACTTGAAACCACGCTGGAGGTGCCTGGTATCAATTTCGTGAAAGCCACTCTGCTGCCATGGAAGGTCAGCAGAGCAGTGAATGATGATCAAAGTGATGACTCTCATGGCTGTAACCATTGTTAGAGCATTGCCAAAACCGCCGTTGAACCACTGGCGGTAGCAGCACCGCCCAACAAGAGGCCGATGATGTACGCCAGAACCTTCAACACGATGACCCACCAGGGGTCGTTAGCTTTCACGCCGGCTTCGTGGGCCTTCTGAGGATCTTCCACGATGTCGTTAATCTGCTTTTGAGTAAGCTTGATTTTCATTTTTGTAACAATTTAAATGAATAAAATAGGTGAATAAGTTGAACAACGTTCGACTAATGTCGCGACTCGACAATACTCAAGCAAGCTTGGCATTGTTCTCGCTGCTCCATTAGTTAGCATCACCACCGCCGGTGCTTGCACCGCCGCTGTTAATGACGAGTGTTGCATTGGCTGCAGGCATGGTGAATGAACCAGTGTAAACGCCGTCGTTCTCTGTCAGAGTCACAGTGCTGCCGTTCAGCGTTGCAGTTGGTGTTGCCCCCTCAGCAGGAGTCACGGAGAGGCTAACCTCTGTACCGGCCACCAGTTCTGAGCCACTAGTCACGGCGTTACCACTGACAGTTACGGTCGAAGAACCGCTACCCGAACGGCTGATGGTCAGACGAGGGTTGCTTGGAGTCACGCTACCAGTGTTGCCACCAGTATTAGTGCCACCATTCGAGCCATTCGAACCACCCGAGTTAGACCCTGAACCATTAACCGTGGACCCTGAACCAGAGCTGTTTGGACGAGCTGCTGCACGAGCAGCTTCCAGGTCCACAACGGTACCGCCCTGCTTCTCGGTCTTCAGTGTAGCGGCCTGAGCCACGCGGCTGGCGACGAGGTTGAAGGTAGCACGACTGCGGAGGTTCTCAAAGTCCTCACCGGGAGTGAAGACGATGTTCACCTCTTTGATGTTGCTAGCCGAGAAGTTCTCCAGCGAGTCAGCACCTACAGAGGTGAGGCTCACCCAGAAGTTACCCAGTTCACCGAGCTGAACCTTCTTGCCTTCCAGCAGTTGTTCCACCAGGCAGTAAACGGCATCCGAGAGAACACCCTTCACGGTACCACGGCTGAACACTCCGTTGTGACCGGCAATGTGGCTAACGAAATCGGAGAACGACATAATTTCACGCATTTGCGCCTTGGCATAGGCCTTTGGCGCGGCAGTCTCATCCATAGGATTCGACTGCAGATAAATAGAATAGTCAATCATGTTTTTTGAAAATTTGAGAATTTTGAAAAAATAGTTTCAAGGTCCGAGTTTCATGATGTGAACCTTGAACCGTGAGTCATGAACCGCTATTCTGCGTCACCACCTATCTTATCTTTGCCTAATGTGTATCAGTCTTGTTAAAGAGCGCTGCCCCCGAGGGGCGGAAGTCAGTTTCGAGGACTGATTTCGATGCAAATGTACGACCTGGTGTGAGTGAAGCCAATAGAGGATTCTTTCTTTCTAAATTTGGTTTGATAATCAGTAACTTACAAGTTAAAAAAGAAAGCAAATTATACTTCTTGACCCTGTGCTTTCAAAGATGCAGACAGTCAGAAGTGACAGATTCGACCCTTGGTTGATTCAAAAAATAGAAAGGATATGATATGGATAAAAAGGAAGTACACTTCACGATAGATGGCAACGCTGGTGAGAACAACACCATCGTCAACATGGTTATCGAAAAAGCATATAATGTTAATCCCTCAGCCAAAGTGGTTAACAATACATTTAATATAGGTACGCGCGAAGAGGCTTCTGCTGCCATCGAAGAGGCTATGGGTGCGCAGCCAATGCCAGAACAGCCTAAGTCCGAAACTCCCAAGAGTCTCGCTGACACCATGAAGGATCCCGAGGAGTGTATCGACTGTTCCGTCATCCGCAAGGAAATACTCATCTACGTAAGCCGCATCCGTCCTCTTGTCGCGCCCGACAAGAAAGATAAGTTCCAGAAGATGTGGGAAGGCATCCTGGATTTGGAAGCTGTAAAGAGCTCCGTCTATAAGACAGGTAAGCAGAAGGAAACCAACTTCAACCGCAAGCTCATTGCCAACATCATCCACCATCTGGACAGCCGTAAGATGTATGCGAAACCCTACAAGGCCAGCGATTTTGCCATGGCTCTTGAAAAGGATTCCGGGAAGTCTGTCCGCGGCGAACTGGGTAAGTTCCCTTCAAACTATGTCTGTGCTGAGATAGACGACTATCTGGAATCCCAAAACCTATGGCATAAAGTCTAACTTTAGATATAGAGTATGACAGCATCTGAGCTGAATAGGAAACTATTGTATTGCGGTTTTAGCGATATGACGGACTATTTACGTAATAGCCCTCTTAATCGTTATCTCTACAAGGCATTGCTTTCCTACACGCAGCAACGTCATATCGAGGTGCCTATGGTCATGATGTTCAACGAAATCTATTACCAGAGCATCCGTGTCCGCTACGACAGCAACCCAGGTTACAAGATTTCAGAGCGTTATATAGAGGATTGCAAGCTATGGTTGAATAATAGTGAGGCTACCGGACTGGTATTCACCTTTGTCTGGGTGCTCTTCAAACTTCGCACAAGCCTTTCATTCCATGAGGAATGCTTCATGGAACAACTCACGCCCATTGTCAGTGAGAATAATCCCCAGAATTCCCACAATGGTATGTTGTATGACATGCTGAGTAAAGGTTTTCAGATTTTACGTCACTTCTCGCCCATGCCTTGTGCCACTAGTGAGATACCCCTCCGAATAGACACTGAAAACGGCGCAGACTCATTCCTTAGAAGGTTTATTCATGCTACAGTAGGATTCAATGAAATAGGCGAAGTAAATGTGAAGTTCAAGTTCAACCCGTGGCGCGAGTTGACAGAGGACTTTTCAAAAAGCGCCATTCAGAACTATGTGTTCCTTTATGATGATTCGTTCGAGCAAAGAGAGATATTGAAGCGCATAGAGATGGCCTGCCCTCAAAGGGATAAAAAGAAACATCATGATACGTTTGAGCTGTTGCGTGACCTCATTCATAAAAAGGAGCTAACTCCCTTCAAAGCGCTGTCTGATGACCCATCTATTGACGTAGATACCGAGGAAGAACGCTCTTTTCCCGAAGGCATCCGTCAGATGAAAGAAGAGGAAAAAGCCTATCAGGAGGAGCTATTTAAGCAAAAGCATAAAGCATTGATATGGCAGAAAGAAGAGCAGCGTAAATACTACGAGGCTCGTATTTCCCAGTTGGAATACAATTATAGTAAAGAGATAGAGGAACTGAAGAAGGCACTTGAAGAAAAGCAGCAACATGACGCAGAGCCAACCCCTGTTGCGAATGACGTACCAGTAGATGAAACTCCTAAAGTCGCCTCCCTTACCATTGCAGAAATGGTGGCACATATCAAGGACCGTTTCAGCAAGACAGCAGCCGACGAATTCGTTTCCATGTTCTACAAGATTTCAATGGATCATGGCGATGTGGATGAAGAAGCAGCAAAACTTATCGATGACATTATTCCCGCCATTATCCGTCGCGACTCGCCCCAACAGATAGTTGACATTACCACTGCCCATCAAGTGAATGTCAGTCCTCAAAAGGTGGAAAACCAATTTAAGAGTGAAAAAGAAAACGACCCAAACGGATGATAAAAATAAATCCGTATAATTCTTCGCAAGCGAAGCGACCAAGGTCGAGCACGTGCAATCCGTGTTCGAAAATAGAGGCAAAAAACGTCGCTAAAAAGCAACATATGTTCGTGGGCCCACGAACATATGTTCATAGGGGTGGGGAACATATGTTATTTGGGTCACGAACATATGTTCATTGAAACATGAACTTGTAAGCACTCAATTGCTTCTTAGGTCATAATATATATAATTTGTACCTTTGCCGACAGAAACCAAAAGTTTACGTTATGGCAACAAGTAAAGACTTTGAGAAAATATGCCATCTCTGATGGAAAAATTATCCCTGCAAAACGAACAAGTTTCCCAAACTTTTCGTATCTTTGCACCGACGATATAAAAAACGTGATTATGATGACAACAACAAATCAGAATACAGGCACTCCCAGCAGACTCTCAAGACTGAAGGATGCTTACGAGTACAAGATCAAGCATGGATGGACTCCACTGACTCCGGAAGAGGAAGTTGAGTTCCATAAGATGATTGCTGAATTCACTAATCTGTAATCCCAACCATACCGACACCACCGACCATCTCATCATAGCTCATGCGATTACTGAGCATTTACCTCTTATATCGTCTGACGGTAAATTTGACTTCTACTGCAATCAAGGCTTAGATTTCCTCTTCAATAAGAAGTAAAAATTGAAAAAGAATCCGTATTTATGGTCACTCTCCGCAGAGTTGACCCTTTCTGTGCTTTCTGCCATTTCTGTGGGACATAAAATAATCCGCGCCATCCGTGTTCCGCTCGAACCTGTTCGCTTGGCTCGTCCAAGAATTCATGACAAATTCATGGTCAATTCATGATAATTCATGTTAAACAGAACCATCCGTGCTATTCGTGTTCCCTTAAACCTTTCTGTCATTTCTGCCATTTCTGTGTGACAATCCAAAAGCTATGACCATTACGATAAAAAACAAAGATTTCACCTCCGACATCAACTTGTCAACCATCATGAATGTGATGACCAAGGTCGAGATGTTGAAGATCTGCAATAAGTTGGAACTCTATGTCAGTCCCAACTTGAAAAAAGACGAGACAGCTCGTCGTGTTGCCCGTGAGATTCTCGATAACCCAGATGACGTTCTTCATGTCCTCAACAAGCAAGAACTCCAGTTAGTCGACGAGTTTGTCAAGGCCGGTGCTAACCATTATGCAGTTAGGAAAATGCGCAAGACATACTACAAGTTACAGCAGTATGGTTTGGTACTGACCTACAAAGATATAGAGAACGAGCAGTGGCACATGCTAATGCCAGATTCCGTTCGCGAGTCCTTGGCACCCTATTACCAACACTATTTGGACTTGGCAGAGGCAGGCCAAAAGCTACCTTCCAAGAAACAACTCCGCATGATGGCTGCTCTCAATGCCTTTATGGGTAAAGACTAAGTTGATTTCCTAAACGGAAACATCTTCCATCATACCTCAGACATCAGCCTTCAGCCTTCGTTCATCCTTCAGCCTTCGTTCAACCTTCTTCCATCATACCTCAGCCATCAGCCATCTATAGTTTATAACTCTTATAGAGAGATAAGATTTTCCGTCAACAGGCATCAATAAATATTTTATATGATGGACAACAAGAAAGCATTAGAAATCGACCTTTTGCCAGTGGAAAGAGGCGATCATAGTGGCGATTGCATCGCCTTGCGCTATGGCAACCTTGAAAAAGGAGGTGCAGAGCAGACTGTTATCGTAGTTGATGGGGGATATGCAGCTAATGGAGCCAAGTTGAAAAAGCATCTTAAAGATTATTATAACTGCCTGCAAAACGGTAAGGTTCATATCAATATAGCATTCCTATCCCATCCCGACCAAGACCATATAGAAGGGTTGGTAAAACTGTTCGAAGACGATGAGGTTATCATCGACAATCTTGTGGCAATGATACCATGGGAAGTAATGACACCCAAATGGTTTAAGGACGGTAGGATTACAGAGAACTCACTAGAGAAAACATTGGAAGAAGCATTCAAGTTGCTAGTAGACCTTGTAGAAATAGCAAAGAAAAAGAAGGTTACTATCATAATGCCCACGGAACTTAAAAATCCATGTGAGTTTCATGGTGCGACATATAGAACATTAGGTCCAAGTTCGAGCTTCTACAAGACCTGCATAGCTAATTGCGAGAAAACACCTGAAAAAGCAGCCAGCGTTAAGACAATGTGTGCAGGTACTGTAACATTTGATAAAGATAATGAAGAAAAATATGTGCCAGGCCAAATAAAGTGGGACTATTCCGAAACGACATCACCAATCAACGAGTCAAGCCATATTATGCTCTTTGAGTACGAGGGTCATAAGATATTGTTCTGTGGTGATGCTGGAAAAGAAGCTTTCAAGGAAGCCTTGAAATACGCATTTGAAAACAAAATTGACTTGACAGATATTGACATCATCAAAATGCCACATCATGGGAGCCGTAAGAATGTTACGCCCAAAATGATGGATGTGTTTAAACACAAAGGTTGTAGGTGCTACATACCATGTAAGGATGGCGATGAAGGACACCACCCATCCAAGAGATTAGTGAATATGCTGTTAGAGAAAGGCTTTTCTGTTTTGACTACTTCTGGTTCAACGCTTCATAAAGGTTGGGATGCACCCGATAGAGGATGGAATAGTGTATCATCGTTAAAGCCTTATCCTAAGATAGAGAAATTATGAGAACAGTTTGTATAGATATTGACGGCACAATTAGTCGATATATAGAATGGGTTGATGCAAAAACCTTTGGCGAGGTCTTGCCCCATTGTGCAGAGACTATCCATCACCTAAAGGCTGATGGCTGGTATGTTATTATCTATACTACAAGGGCAGATAAGAACGAGATAACTAAATTCTTGGGTAAATACAATATCCCCTTTGATGCAATCAACGAGAATCCCAATCAGCCTGCTAATGCCATAGGCGGAAAGCCCATGGCTGATGTGTATGTTGATGACAGGGCAATTCAGTTTGATGGCGATTGGGCTGGTGCATACGAGAAGATTACGGGCTTTAAATCATGGGAAGAAGGTCCTATCAAACCAACAGAACCACCTCTTGATTATTGCGGCCAACTTCTTATTGAGGACTTCTCACAGAGTATGGAGATGCATCGCCATTATGACTCCCTTAATTGGCAGATAACCAAATTCGCCTTTGGCGAGATATTAGTGGCTATAGGTGCATGTTGGACAGTTTTTAATCTTGACTCTTTGAATGCAGCAACACCAAACCTTAAGTGGATAGTCATGTTGCTTATATGTTCTGCAAGTTGGTTGTTTGGAATGCTCTCTATTTATACTATTGTGAAGAACAGAGTCTACTTTGTACGTACAGCTAGACATATTAATGAACTTCGCAACCATGTGTTGCAGCGCATCCCTTATGGATTCACCAATGAATCAAATTTCTGGGCAAACCCTACATATCCTATAGTAAGAGACTATCGCAGTACACAATATGTCAGTTTCTATATGATGGTAATCATGACTGTGGTTCTATCAGTTGCAGTTGTATTCTCAATATTGAGAATGTCACAATGTGATTGCTTCTATTGGCTCATATTGCCAGCAGTAGTCACTATTACCCTTAGTGTTATAATTGTAAGATTCGTTGCCAAGGAGTCTTTTAAGCCATGATTATAGACAAATACGAACTAAGATTTTTCCCTGTAGGAAAAACTTCCAAGGGTGGCGATGCAATACTTTTACGCCTCTATGATGCACAGAATAACTGTTGCGTTATAGTGATTGATGGTGGCTATACAGATGATGGCCAGGCAATCTTGGACTATTTGTCAGAGCTTGGTATAGATAGGATAGACTTGGTGATTAATACCCATCCAGACGAAGACCATATCTTAGGATTACTTACAATATTCAATGATGAAAACATCGAAATAGGCGAGTTGCTGATGAATCGACCATGGCTTGATGCTAATCTCAAAGTCAGCTTTTTCAAGGATGGTCGAATCACAGAAAATAGTCTGAATAAGAGACTGACAGAAAAGTTTAAGAAAGCCTACGAACTTGAACAAATAGCCATAGAGAAAATAGGTGAGGAGAATATTATACATCCCGAAAGAGGCATGACATTTAAAAATGTCTTGACCATTTTGGGCCCCTCTACTCAACTTTATCGCAAACATTTGTTAGCTTCTGACAAGACACCAGAGGTAGAAGGTTTGTCCTCTCGGAAGTTTTCTTTGAAGAAGTTGAATTTCGTTCGGTACATAAAAGGCACTTTTATTAAGTGGATTTATGGCGAGCAGACGTCTGACATTAATGAAACTAGTATAGTGCTTAGCTTGGATTTAGGCGACCACAAGTTTCTCTTTACAGGCGATGTAGGGCAGGATGGACTAAATGAAGCATTAGATTTCTGTGAAACGCTACATGGATGTAAGGCAACGGACTTTACTCACATTCAGATACCTCATCATGGCAGTAGAAAGAATCTTAATCCTACGCTTATCAAGCGTATTGGCGCAAAATATTATTATCTTTCATGCCCGCCAGATGGCTTTAGCGAAGGACACCCTTCGAAAAGACTATTAAATAAGATACACGAGATTTATCCTGATGCCAAAATATATCCAACGCAAGGAAGCTGGTTGGCGAATTATAAGAATCTTAAGATAGATTGTCATCCAGCAAATTATTATGGCATTTTTGATGAAATTGACGAATAACCACTATGCCCAAACTTAATTGGAAATCTTACGAGGAACTCGTAAAAGATATATATGAGCAGCTTGGCAAAGCCTTAGGAGTAAAGATTCTGGGCTATGGCAAGGATTGTAAATACAAGGGCAAGTCTGAGGTAGAGCATCAGATAGATGTGCTTACTTCTCACTCAGATGGCCTTCATGACTACCTGACAGATATTGAGTGCAAGTATTGGAACGAGCACATCAATAAGGATATAGTCATGAAAGTTGAGGCCATTGTCAAGGATTGCAACTTTTCAAAGGGCATTATTGTTTCTAAGCTTGGCTTCACTCCGGATGCCGTTCAATATGCCAAGCATGCTGGTATAGGTCTTGTGGAGTTGCGTGAGATGACCGATGAAGATTGGAAGGGTAGAGTACGTCAGATACATATACATATCGTTGGCTATTTCCCAGAGTTGACTCAGTGTCATATTGATTTGGAGAGCAATGCCTCAAATGTTGTTCAGACAGGCTTATTTAGAGCCAATGCACAATTGGTGAATATCCAGTACCCAACTGGTGAGACTACCACCCTAAGTTCATTCATTGAGAATGGGTTCTTCAGAGAGATACTTGACACAAAGCCTGAAGGAGAGGTTTCAATGACTTATCCCTTTGACAAGGGAACAACGATTACCTATATAGAAAAAGGTAAGACATGCAATCTGAAGTCTATCAGTCTAACAGGTAAGGTGGCGCAATTGAAGGAAGTTGATGTCATTTCAGGCGATGATGAGATTCTTTATTATATGAAGTGTATCTTTGAGGAAGTCGAGATACTTCTCAATAAAGATGGTAAGATAGTGAAGCAAACAGAGCAATAGCTAAATTGCTTTAACGGTTATTATCCCATGATTAGAAATATGATAAATGTATCAAGAGAGTTCCATCCTGTTGGACACGGTGCCTTTTTTACGGAGAGGTTCCAGAAGAGGGGGAACGATGATATCATCGTGGTATATGACTGTGGTTGTAAATCAAAGATAGAGGAACAGGTCCTGAAGCAAGAAGTGGATAATTATTTCAGTGAAGGCGAGAAGATAAACATCCTCTTTATATCCCACTTTGACAGCGATCATGTAAATGGTATTAAGTATCTGATACCCTATCTGGATAATAATACTCGCCTGTTGATGCCATTCAGTTATGAGTATTTCTATCTTACGGATGATTCTCCAATCCTTTATTATATGGGGCAAACGATAAATCTCATAGAGAGTAATGGAATATCGTTGAAACAATATTGGGTAAGATACGCGACCAAAGACCAGAACGACCGATTAACAGATTATCGTGAACTTGCGGGTCCGATGGTAGATTCAGGAACCTCGATGGGTACTTTGGACTCTCCCGAATCCCAAAGCCGTTTTAAGTGGATGTATGTACCATTCAACCTCAATAACGATATTAAGTATAAACGCCAGTTTGAGGCCGAAGTGTTAAGCGAACTTGGTAAACGACCTGGCGAGATGACAGCCACAGAACTAGACGAGAATGCAATAACAAAGCTACGTAACATTTACAAGAGAATTGGAGTTCATAATACCAATACACCTGTGGCGGCCACCAATGCAGCCAATGGTAGCAAGAACATTAATGAGAACTCGCTAATTGTTCTATCTAAGGCGACATCATATGATTGCGTACAATATCTTGATGCCTATCTGCCATTACGTCTTAATATTATTCCTCGTTGTAGAGATATTTATGACGGAAGTTGCTTATATACTGGTGATACAAATCTGAAAAGTGAGAAAGTACAGATGAAGTTGAAAAGTATGGTAGCCCCCTTTGTAAGAATCTATCCTATATATCTGTTTCAATTGCCCCATCATGGAAGTCGACAGTATTACAGCAAGCAATTGCTGAGTGATAATGTGTTGTTTGCATACCTTTTTGTGAATTGTGGTGACTATGATTTTCAGCAGAAAAGTTTTCCAAAGTTGTTGGCTGATATTGTAGCTGCAGGAAGAAATATGTGGATGGTGACAGCGGAAAGCCATAGCAGGTTTGAACAGACAATAATAGTGAGGTAGAAAAAGCGACGGAATTACTGAATATAATACAGATAATAAATATGAACTACATAATACATACTCCAAGCGCGACGCGCCTGAAACAGGAAATAATAAAGTATGTTTCCGAGAAGATTGATGCTAATGGCAATGGCATTGCCTCATGGCAGTGTGTAGAGACTGATGGCAGTGAAAAGGTTTTTGTACATACCAAAAACCAGTGGGCAGAAAAGGGATGCATAGCATTACATCAGGATGTACCACGCAATGAACTTCAAGTTCGTTTCTACTATTGGGACTCATGGAAAGATAGAGAGATTGCTGACGACAAGATATTGCTTGGTCGATTCACAGAGCTTATCTTAGTTCATTTCTCTTATCTGATTGATAAGATCATTATTGAATAGATGACTGTCGCGAGACACTATTTATAAAATCATTATTAGGGAGGGGAGGTGTCTACTTCTCTCATAAGAAACAAGGTTCAACAAAAGTAGCCCTCTCCTCCTTTATAAAAGAAAAAGCATAATAAAACAAAGTTTTAACATGAAAGGAATAGTTTTAGCAGGCGGTTCTGGTACCCGCCTTTACCCAATCACAAAGGGTGTAAGTAAGCAATTGCTCCCAATTTATGATAAACCGATGGTTTATTATCCCATTTCTGCGCTGATGCTCGCAGGCATCAGAGATATTCTCATTATTTCTACTCCTTACGATCTGCCTGGTTTTAAACGACTATTAGGAGATGGATCTGATTATGGTGTTCACTTCGAGTATGCAGAGCAGCCTTCACCAGATGGCCTTGCACAAGCCTTCATTATTGGAGAAAAGTTCATTGGCAATGATAGTGCCTGTTTGGTGCTGGGTGACAACATTTTCTATGGCGCAGGTTTTACAAAGTTGCTAAGAAATGCAGTTGAGGATGCAGACCAGAATGGTAAGGCTACTGTTTTTGGTTATTGGGTCTCTGATCCCGAGCGCTATGGAGTGGCCGAGTTTGATAAGGAGGGCAACTGCCTTTCTATTGAAGAAAAACCCAAAGAGCCCAAAAGCAACTATGCTGTAGTTGGTCTGTACTTCTATCCTAATAAGGTGGTAGATGTAGCTAAGCATATTAAGCCCTCTGCACGTGGCGAACTCGAGATTACCACCGTTAACCAAGAGTTCCTGAATGATGGAGAACTGAAGGTGCAGGTCTTTGGCCGTGGCTTTGCATGGCTTGATACGGGAACCCACGACAGCCTTGCTGAGGCTTCCACCTTCGTTGAGGTTATTGAAAAGCGCCAGGGATTAAAAGTTGCATGTCTTGAAGGCATCGCTTATCGCAATGGATGGATTTCAGAAGAGCGTATGCGAGAAATCGCGAAACCCATGCAGAAGAACCAATATGGTCAATACCTGCTGAAGGTGATTGACGAAATGAAAGAGGACATCAACAGTGGAACGCTGGAACATGTTTAATAACGAGTACGAATAAGGATGAATATACTAGTAACAGGTGCCAACGGACAACTAGGTAATGAGATGCGCATCCTTGCTATGAATAGCGCATACAAATATGTATTTACGGATGTTGTAGATGCGTCTGAGGAATCCATTACCATGCTGAAAAAGTTAGCTAGTGGAGGTATTAATAAAGAAACAGAACATCTTGACATCACAAGCTTGGATGCCATCCGAGAGATGGTTAAACGTGAACAGATAGATGCTATAGTGAACTGTGCAGCCTGGACTAATGTGGATGGTGCTGAAGATCCAGAAAAGTATACTGTGGTTGAGAAGTTGAATGCAACAGCACCAGAGAACCTAGCAAAGGCTATGAAGGAGGTTGATGGCTGGCTAGTGCAAATCTCAACTGATTATGTATTTGGCAAAGAGCCCTATAACATCCCTTGTAAAGAAAATCAGAAGGGTACACCTACAGGTGTATATGGTGCAACAAAGCTTCTTGGTGAGCAAAAGATTATCGCTTCAGGCTGTAAATACATGATTCTTCGCACTGCTTGGCTTTATTCAGAGTTTGGCAAGAACTTCGTTAAGACGATGCTCAACCTTACAGCCACCAAACCTCAACTAAAGGTGGTATTTGATCAAGCAGGAACTCCAACCTATGCTTATGATTTGGCGACAGCAATTGTGGCTGCATTAAAGAATCCAGTTGAAGGAATTTATCACTATAGTAACGAGGGCGTATGCTCATGGTATGATTTCACAAAGATGATACAGCAGATAGCAGTAGGCCTTGAAACCCCTGAAACCGCTGAAACCTTTGGATCTCACGGAGCTTGCGAGGTATTGCCTTGTCATTCAGATGAATTCCCAAGTCCGGTTAAGCGTCCATCATATTCGGTATTAGATAAAACAAAGATAATAGAAACTTTTGGTATCAAAGTTCCTTATTGGACTGATTCGCTGAAGGAATGTATGAAGAACTTAATGAAAGTATAGTATTATGAATGTAATAAAAACAGCAATAGATGGTGTGGTAATCATTGAGCCACGTATTTTCGAGGATTCAAGGGGCTATTTTTTTGAGTCATTCTCGCAGCGCGAGTTTGACGAAAAGGTTGCACCTATCAGCTTTGTTCAGGATAATGAAAGCAAAAGCTCTTACGGAGTGATGCGAGGATTACATTTTCAGCGCCCTCCTTATACTCAGAGTAAACTTGTTCGATGTGTGAAGGGTATTGTACTTGATGTAGCAGTTGATATTCGCAAGGGAAGTCCTACGTACGGTCAGCATGTGGCTGTTGAGTTGTCGGAAGATAATCATCGCCAATTCTTTATTCCGAAAGGTTTTGCTCATGGCTTTGTGGTTCTTAGTGAAGTGGCAGTATTCCAATATAAATGTGATGAGTTTTATCATCCAGAGGCAGATGGAGGAATTAATATCATAGATGATAGCCTTGGTATTGATTGGCGCATTCCAGCAGATAAGGTAATTCTTTCAGAAAAAGACACAAATCATCCTTTGTTGAAAGAATTCAACAGTCCATTTGATAATTTGAATTTGTACAATAAGATTTATCGTGATAAATTAAAATAGATTTACAGTGTGGGTAGTCTTACCTCCATTTTGAATAATTAATTCACTATATATATGATTAATTTTACAGTAGGCCCTGTACAGTCTTCTGATGCTGTCCGGGCAATTGGTGCCGAGCAGGTGCCTTATTTTAGAACTGCTGAGTTCTCTGAAACGATGTTTGAAAACGAGCGCTTGGTGAAGAAGTTCGCTAATGCTACCGATGATAGCAAGGTGGTGTTTATGACGTGCTCAGGTAGTGGTGGTATGGAAACAGCCATCATAAACTGTCTTACTAAGAACGATAAAGCACTTGTTATTAATGGTGGTAGCTTCGGTGAGCGTTTTGTGGAGTTACTTACACTGCATGAGATACCTTTTACCGAAATCAAACTGGAGCATGGTAAGGCTTTGAAGCCAGAGCATCTTGCACCATACGAAGATAAAGGTTATACGGCATTCTTGATGCAGAAGCATGAAACATCTACAGGTGTTCACTATGACATCGATATGGTTTCAGATTTTTGCAAGCGCAATGACCTTTTCTTGATAGTTGATACTATCAGCACGTTCCTCTGTGATCCATTCGACATGACTGCTACGAATACTGGCATCATGATTACGGGTTCACAGAAAGCATTGGCATGTGCTCCTGGTATTGCTGTTATGATTCTTGCTCCTTCAGCATTAAAGCGAGTAGAGGAGAATAAGTGCTGTTGCCAGTATCTCGATCTGAAATTGGCACTTAAGAATATGGATCGAGGACAGACTCCTTGGACTCCTGCTGTAGGTATTCTTCGTCAGATTAATGTTCGTCTGAAGGAAATTGAAGCTATGGGTGGTGCAGATGCTGAGATTGCACGTTGTGCAGACTTAGCCAAGTATTTCCGTGATAAGCTGGTTGAGTACAACCTGCCATTTGAGATTGTATCAGAAAGCCTTTCAAATGCTGTAACGCCTCTTCACCCTACAACACAATCAGCCTACGAAATCTTCCTGAAGATTAAGGATGAGTATGGCATGTGGATTTGTCCCAATGGAGGTGATATGAAGGATACTATCTTCCGTGTGGGTCATATTGGCTATCTGCAAAAGAAGGATTACGACAAGCTGATAACTGCTTTCTTGGATTTGAGAGATAAAAACTTCATCTAATCTTTATGCTATTCAAATGCTTAAGTAATGACGAAAATTGTAGTAAAACAACTTAACGAATCCCCCATAACCTATCAGCAGATAGCAGACCTGCAACATGACGCTTTTTTGGAGCGGTTGGAGCAAGGACTTCGTTTTACTTGTTCTACAATGAGTGCTGAGCAGTTTGAAGCGAAGATGAAGGATGGGATTGTGTTTGTGGCTCTTGATAATGAAACAAATGAGTTGTTGGGAACTGTAACCATTCACATAAAAATAGACAAAGGAGACAATGTATATGGTTACCATGAATATCTTGCGGTAAGCCCCAAAGCAAAATATTCTGGGGTGGGTACGAAGTTGGCACAGGCATGGAATAAACTGTTAGAAGAGAAGGCCGCAAAATATGTATTGAGTGATACTGCATGTGAGGCAACAAGTTCTGTGAACTGGCACCTTAAAAATGGTTTCCAGATTTATGAACTTGAATCATATCGCTCGACTAACTATTGGTCATTTGTTTTTATTAAATATTTGGATGATTCATTAAAGAAAAGTCCGTTGCAGATGAAATTGCACTATTGGTGTTCATGGCTGTTTATAAAAACTACAAGGCATAAAAACGGCTCAGATACAGTTATAGGAAAGATTTATAAAAGCTTAAAAGGGAAATGCAAGAACTGACATTAAAAGAACTTCAGAAAGTTAACCTTGACATCTTAAAGGATGTTCATGCGTTCTGCGAAGCTAACAACATCAAGTACTCAATCGCATACGGTACCTTGATTGGCGCTTTACGACATAAAGGTTTTATTCCGTGGGATGATGACGTTGATATAGTCATGCCACGCCCAGACTATGAGCGATTCTGTAAGACGTATAAGTCAGACAATGGGTTGAAAATGATATATTATGGGAATGATAAGACTGCGCTCGCTGCATTTGCTAGAGTAGTTGAATGTGAGAAAACCGATTATCAGACTGAACGCCCGTGGACGGCACAGAAGTCAGGGGCTTGGATAGATATTTTCCCGTTAGATGGAGTTAAAAATCAACAGGAATACAGTCGTCGTTATGAACACCTAAAGGTGATAAGCCAGTTTGTGTATAAATTTCGTAGGCAGAACCATCATATCGTATCAACCGATACATGGTGGTCAAAAACAAAGACAATAGTAGCTCGAATTATCGGTTTTAATGGCTGGTTACCAAGTATAGTACTTAATAATGTAATTATCCAAACCATGACAAAATATAACTACGATGATTGTGATGGATATGGACAGATATCCTGTTTAGACGATGGCCCAATTGTATTTTCTAAAAAAGGATTTGACAACCCTGTTTTGATAGATTTTGAAGATACACAGTTCAGGGCCATGAGTGATTATGAAGAAGTGCTGCACAAACTATATGGAGACTATATGCAGATGCCACCAGAGGATAAACGCGCACCTAAACAATATTGGATTCATTTTTATAAAAAATAAGCGATGAATTATGTTATTATAATTGCAGGTGGTGTAGGTAGCCGCTTGGGTGCTAACGTGCCGAAACAGTTCGTTGAGGTGCTTGGTAAGCCTATCATTGCTTACACGATGGAACATTTCCAGAATCATCCCGACATTGATGCTATTGAATTGGTGTGCGTTGATGGCTTCCAGAAGCATTTACAGAGTATTGCGGAAAAGTTTGGTATTACCAAGGTCATGAAGATTGTAAAGGGCGGCTCTGAATACGAGCGTTCTATCATGAATGGTATAACAGGACTTGAAGGCATAGCTAAGCCTGATGATGTGGTGATGATACATTGGTCGGCTTCACCATTCCTTTCAGAAGAAATGATTACAGATAATATTCGTGTTTGCAAAGAAAAAGGTAATGCTATCACTGCAAGCTATTCTTATCTGCTATATGGCACCAATGATGGTGATTGTTCCAAAATGGCTATCAACAGAGACTCTTTTATGACACTATCTGCACCACAATCATTCCTATACAAGAATATAATAGATCTTTATAAACAGGTTGAGGAGAAGCATTTCTTCGATACTATTGAGGAACATCATACAAATGTTTTTATGTCAGAATTGGGAATCCCCCTTTATTTTTCTAAAGGAAGCCATACAAATATTAAGATAACCACTAAAGAGGATTTAGATTTGTTCCGTGGCTATTTATTGAACAAACGATATCACCAAGATTGAATACAATATATGGATAGTATACATACAACAGGCGGAATACTACATCCCAAAGACATTGAATTTATCAACAATTGTATTTGTGAAGTTTTCGATTGCGAACCATCTCAGATAGCCGAATTGCAGCCTTTGCAGAAAGGCCTTTCAAACTCTGTACTATCTTTTAAATTTAACGGAGGTAAGTATGTGTTCCGTTATCCAGGGTTAGGTTCGGAGATACTAATTGACCGTGGAAGAGAATCTATCGTTCAGAAACAGATTGAAGATGCAGGTGTGGATACTTCATTGGTGGCAATGAGTGTTCGCTATGGATGGCGTATATCTCGTTTCGTTGAAACGCGTACCTTTAACTATCATGACGTTAATGATATGGTTAGGGGTATCCTCCAATTGAGGAAGCTGCACGCTGTACGCCCGAAGGTAAGATGGGAATTCGACATCAAGGAGAAATGGGAGTCCATCCGTGATATGACACCTGCTGAAAAGTATGGTGAAAACTTTGCAGATTTCCCTGAGTTCAAAGATGTAAAGGAGAGAATATACAAGCTTTATGAACTTGCTAAGACTGATGGCATTAAGAAATGTTTGACTCATGGCGACTGTCGTGACGAAAACTTCCTGATTAATAACCATGAGATTCACCTCATTGACTGGGAGTATGCTGGATATGGTGATCCTGGATTCGATATCGGTTCATACGTTTGTGGCGGTGACCATTCTGAGGAAGAGGTTGACAGGATTCTGTTTACCTACTTTGGAAGGAAACCATCAATTAAGGAACAGAGACATTTCTATGCTTATATAGCTATTACAGGTTTCTTCTATATGCATTGGACGATGTATAAAGAGTCCCATGGGCAAATCATTGGCTACTTGAAGCCACAATGGTATCACTTTGCCAAGGAATATAGCAAGAAAGCTCTTCCATTGTATAACGAATAAAGAATTACGACAATGACATATATTATTTTATCAGCAGGAAAGGGTGTTAAGCTTCAGCCCCTGACTTTGAATCACCCTAAGTCCCTGTATAAACTTGATGATAAAACCACTATTTTACAGCGTCTGGTTCGTAAGATTAGAAAGTACGATGCAGAAGCAGAAATAGTGGTGGTAGTTGGTTATATGTACAATCAGATTCAGAAGGAATTGGAGGATGACAACGTAAAGTTTGTGCATAATCCGTTCTATTCTGTTACCAGTTCAATGGGCTCTCTGTGGTTTGCCAAGGACTTCTTGCAGCGAGAGAATGTAACTATTGTAAATGGTGACATTGTGGCAAGTGACAAGTTGATACAGAATGTGGTTAGCCAGCATACAGATTACCCATACGTATTGCTTGACAGCACTCACAAGGATGCCAACAAGTACAATGTTCAGGTACAGGGAGATTTGGTGTGCGTGATGAGTAAAAACCTCACTGAGTTTGAGGGTAATTATGCTAGCATCACTAAGTTGGATGCTGTATCTTCCCGTTTCCTTTTGGAACAGTTGAATCAGATGGTCAACGAAGAGATGTACAACTTGTTCTTTGAGGATGCTTTGGTACAGATGATATTCCAAAAGAACTTTGAACTGTACTACAAGGATATAAAGGATTATCAATGGACAGAAGTAGACTGTGTGGATGACTTGCTGAAAGCACGTCAGATACAGCAAGAAAGTGTTAGATAATCACAAAGAGAGTGTTCTATATTATTATAGATTCTACAATAGCCTCTGTAATTAATAGGGTATAGATTTTAAAGTTAGTAAAAATTATGGTTAATTTGAATATCAAAATTCCTGAATCTTACTTTAAGGAAGAAATAATGTGTGGTTATCATGTCACAGAAGAAATTAAAAAGCTATGGGCAATAGAATTAGATCTTTTCAACGAATTTGATCGTGTATGTAAAAAACTCGAAATACCATATTTCGCAATAGGCGGGACATTGTTGGGCGCAGCCCGTCATAAAGGTTTTATACCTTGGGATGATGACATGGATTTTGCAATGTTATGGGATGACTTTAATAAGTTTTGGGAAGTCGCACCCCAAGAAATTAAGACACCATATTATCTTCAAAGTTTCAGGACGGATATAAATGCTGATGTTTCTCCAACTCTTAAGCTAAGGAACTCAGAAACATCAGGTGCTACAAAATGGGAGTATGACAATGTTAAAGTATCTTCCCATAATAAGGGCATTTTTGTTGATATTTTCCCTCTTTTTGATGTGCCTGAAGGACAAGAGCAAAGGGATATACAAAAAAAGAAAATAGATCAAGCATGGAGGGCTGTAAGAGGGTGGAACGCGATACAAAATATTAAGGCAGGTTATTCGACCTCATACGAGCAATATATTTCGGATTATGAAATAATGAGTAAAGGGATGTCAATAGAACAGATTAAGCAGCGTTATATTGATGCATGTTCTATGGTTGAAGGAATAAATGAAGAAGTAGGTTTGACTGCATGTAGAACTCATTTTGAAAAGATGATCTGGAAAAAAGAATGGTTTGACGGTACTGTTGAATTGCCATTCGAATTTACTAAAATACCCTGTCCGAAATCTTACGAAAAGGTGTTGGAGAAGCATTATGGAGATTGGAAAATACCAGTTTGTAATAGTGCAATGCACGAAATATATATTCTTGATACTGAAATACCATACTATCGTAATCCCAAACTACAATTTTAATGAGAGATGCTTCAATTATGATGAAGAAAGTTATAACATACGGCACGTATGATTTGCTTCATTATGGACATATCCGTCTTCTTGAGCGAGCCAAAGCTCTGGGTGACTATCTGATTGTAGGAGTCACTGCAGAGGACTTTGATAAAGCTCGTGGCAAAATAAATGTGCAACAGAGCCTGATGGAGCGTATCGAAGCAGTAAAGAAGACAGGCATTGCAGATGAGATAATCGTAGAGGAATATGAAGGTCAGAAGATTGATGATATTCAGCGTTACGATGTTGATATCTTTGCCATTGGTAGTGATTGGGTTGGAAAGTTTGATTATTTGAACGAGTACTGTAAGGTGGTCTATCTTGACCGGACGCAAGGGGTTTCGAGCACAGAGCTACGTGCAGAGCGGAACCTCTTACGGCTTGGCTTGATGGGTCGTTATAGCAATGTAAAAAAATACATTGCAGAGGCTACATTCGTCAATGGTTTAGAGGTTGCTGCAGTGTATGTTAGAGATAAGGAAAGGTTCAGTAGTGAATTTTCAGACAAATTCGTTCAGGCCGATACTTATGAAGAATTGTTGGAGAAAGTGGATGCTGTTTATATAACATCCCATCCTTCGATGCATTATGACCATATAAATGAAGCTTTGCAAAAGGGAAAGCATGTCCTTTGCGAATCACCTGTGACACTCGATGTAGATCAATATGAGGAACTTGTTGCTCTTGCCAAAGAGAAAGGCTTGATACTGATGGATGCTATAAAAACAGCATACGGAATGGCCTATAATAGACTGATTCTTTTGCTGAAGGGCGGTAAGATAGGACGTATTGTTTCAGTAGATGCTGTTTGTACGAGTCTTAGTGATTTGCAGAATAGCGATCTGACGAAGCTGGAATATAAGTGGAATAGCATCTGTGCATGGGGGCCAACAGCTTTGCTACCAGTCTTCCAACTACTCGGAACAGAATATAAAAGCAAGCAGATAACAAGTAGTTTTATAGACAAGAGCCTACATTTTGATGATTTCACAAAAATAGCTTTCGTCTATGATCATGCTGTTGCTTCTATTAAGGTTGGAAAAGGCGTTAAAAGCGAAGGAGAGCTTATCATAAGTGGTACGGAGGGCTATGTATATGTACCAGCACCTTGGTGGAAGATGGATTATTTTGAGATTCGTTACGAAGATGCTAATAAGAATAGACGATATTTCTACCAACTGGATGGCGAGGGTATTCGCTATGAGTTGGTATCATTCGTTAAAGCTATAGAAAGTGGGCGCCAAGGCTATTATATTCAGCCGGGAACAAGTAAGGCTATAGTGAAGGTTGTGGAAGATTTTTATAGTGGAAAGGATGTTATAGAGATTTGATTTGTAATAAGTTTGTTGTATGAATAAACCATTGTCATTACAAGAAAAACGAAGGGTGTATTTGGGTATATTGAAAGAGATAGATAAGTTCTGTACCCAATATGACATTCGTTATTATCTGGCCTGTGGGACTTTAATTGGAGCAGTGAGACATAAAGGTTTTATCCCTTGGGATGATGATTTAGATGTATTTGTTCCAGAACCAGATTTTAAACGTTTTGCTCAATTATATTCTTCTAATAGTTTTAAATTAGTTACTTGTTACAATTATGACAAGCATCCTTATCCTTTTGGACGCCTATATGATAATCGTACATGTTCAGAATCTGATTTTGGGGTTGGAGTAGATATATATATAATCTATGGTGCACCATCTGATGTTAATTGTCAAAAGATGCATCAAAACAAAGTTTTTAGATACATAAAAAGGAAACGTTTTTGGCTCAAATATGCAAGATGTCTGGAGAAACTTCATTTATGGCCTTTTTATAATGTTGCATATAAAATGATGAATTGCAATATAAAAAAGGCTGTTCATGAATTTGAGAAGTTTGGTTTTGAGGAATCCGAGTATATATGGCCTTATGGCGGTGGAAAACTTAATCTCAAAAAGGAGTTTTACGGAAATCCTGTAAGAATACCTTTTGAGGACGGATTTTATAATGCTCCAGAGCATTATCATGAAGTTTTAACAGCTGGTTATGGTGACTATATGAAATTACCACCAGAAGAAAAGCGTCAGCCATATCATAATAGAAAATGTTATTGGAAAAATAAATGAATAAGCATTCAAATACACAGAAGGTTTTGAAAGGGGTGTCCTCCCAAACTATGGTAACTTTAATGTTGGGAGTAGTTGAGTTATTGTCTTTCTCTATCATGTCTCGTTTACTTACAAAAGCAGACTTTGGCTATTATGCTGCAATAACTGGAATAGTCGCTGTATTTGCAAGTTTCTCGGAAACAGGTATAGGCTCGGCCATAGTTCAGTGTAAGGATCTTACAAAGCGTTATGTAAATAATGCTTTTACTTTAAGCCTTATTATAGGGTTTGTTATTTCATTCTTGCTTTTTTCTTTGTCAGGAGTTATTGCAGGTTCTGTGGCCGATGATTCAATGATATTTCCTTTGAAACTTATGTCTATCACACTTTTGCTTCACTGCATGACATCAGTATTTGCTAGTCTTATGCATAGAAGACTTGAATTTTTTCGTATGGGTTTGATACGATTGTTCTCTTTAATAGTTACAACCGTTGTGGCTGTCATTCTTGCATACGAAGGATATGGTTATTATGCAATTATAACAAAAGCAGTTTTGGAATCTGTCTTAACATTTTTGCTGTTCTTTTATTTTTGCAAGACAGGTTTTGGTATTATGCTTGATAAGCAAACATCTTCTTCAATATTTAAATTTAGTGGATGGTTGATGGCAAGTGTGCTTTTCCGGAATCTGTCTCATCAGATTGATAAACTTTTGATGCCTAAGTTGTTATCTATTGAGTCGCTTGGAGCTTATAATCGCCCTAAAAACTTTATAGAGCAAATATCATCTAAGCTAAATGGTATTTTTGATATTGCCTTATTCCCTGTCCTTTCTTCTATACAGGATGAAAAAGAAAAATTAGCAAGAGCTTTTCGTCAATCATTGTCAATTATGAACATGTTTGCTATGCTTCTAACGCTAACTTTTGTATTCAATAGCCAATTGATAATAAGGATATTTTTTGGAGAGAAGTGGATGAATCTGAATACAGTGACCATAATACTAGCTTTTGTTCTTATTTTTAATATTGATGGGCGTTTATCTGATTGCTATCTTCGAAGTTTGGGTATGACAAAGCAACAGTTCTATTTTAGAATATTTGAAACGATTCTCAATATTTCTGGAGTTCTTATGGGATGTTATTGGGGAGTTGTTGGTGTAGCTGTAGCAATCGTGATAACCAATTCAGTTGCTAAATTGCTTAAGGTCGTATATATTGCTAACAAAATAGAAATAGGATGTTGCGATACTCTTCGTATTATACTTAATTCGTGGAGATTCGCAATAATACTCGTTCCAATATGTTTTTTTGCAGAAAACATTCTACCTAATAGTCTTATCGGTAATGTTGTTATGGGTATATTATTTGTAATAGTCGTTTCCTTAATATTCTTTTTCTTTCCCCATTTTGTTGGAAAAGATTATAAAGCAAATATATATACAAAGCTTATTAAAAAAATTAAGGGATAAAATGAAGGTTTTAATAGCTGGTGACCTTTGTCCTCAAAACAAAGTTGCGGACTTGTTAGACAAAGGAGAATTCGAATATGTATTAGGTGAGGTCAAGCCTGTGCTTCAGCATGTAGACTATTCGATCGTTAATTTTGAGTGCCCTGTTTGTACGGGACAAGAAAAACCTATAGAAAAGAAGGGGCCAAACCTAAAATGCTCAGAAAAAGGAGTTGAGGCCGCAAAGTGGGCAGGTTTTGACTGTTTGACATTGGCCAATAATCATTTTTTAGATTATGGAGCAAAGGGTGTCCAAAACACGTTAGATACCTGTTTTAAGTACCATATGGACTATGTCGGAGGCGGCTTGAATCTTCAAGAGTCATGTAAGATTCTATATAAAAGAATTGGAGATAAAACCATTGCTATTATAAATTGTTGTGAAAATGAATTTTCAATAGCAACGATTAATACGGCAGGAAGTAATCCTCTTAATCCTATACGACAATATTATTGTATTAAAGAAGCAAAAGAAATTGCTAATTATGTGATTGTAATTGTGCATGGTGGGCATGAAATGTTCCAGTTGCCAAGTCCTCGTATGGTAGAGACGTACAGGTTTTTTATTGATGCGGGTGCCGATGCCGTTGTTAACCACCACCAGCATTGTTATAGTGGCTATGAGACATACCAAGGCAAGCCAATATTTTACGGGTTAGGCAATTTCTGTTTTGATAAAGATAAAACAATGCAGAGAAGTTGGTACTTAGGATTTATGCTCTACTTATCGTTCGACGAGGACGTTTCTTTTAAAATAATTCCATATTCCCAGTGTGAAAAAGATGCTAAGATAAAATTGTTGGAACCATCTACGTTTGATGAAGATATAGCAGCACTGAACCAAATCATTTCGAACGAACATTTGTTACAAGATAAAGTCTCGGCGTACTATGAATCGCGAACGAACAGGTATAGCCGGATTTTCGAACCATTTAATAATAAGATATATCTTTCGTTTGTTCGTAGAGGATGGCTCCCTTCGTCATTAACTGAAAAGAAAAAAGCAGGAATACTTAATTATGTAGCTTGTGAATCGCATCGGGAAATTCTAACCTATTTTCTGCAAAATATACCAAATAATTGAATCGTTGGTGGAATTCCAGCATAAGTATTAAAGAATCGTATCCATATGGTTAAAAAGAATAGTTAATAATATGATTTTGCAACGACTGAAACGTAGTCTGTTATTTCGTATAGCTCCATACATCAAAGACGACGTAACATATATAAAATGGAGATGGAATGCATATATGGATTATCCTCTCAATTTAGAAGATCCAAAGTCTTTTAACGAGAAACTACAATGGATAAAACTTTACGACCGCCAACCAATTTATTCAAAATTAGTTGACAAGTATGAAGTGAAACAATTTGTAGCAGATATAATTGGAGAAGAGCATATTATTCCGACGATAGGGGTGTATGATAGTGTGGAGGACATCAACTTTGATGAGTTGCCCCAGCAGTTTGTGCTGAAATGCACTCACGACAGCGGAGGTATTGTTATTTGCAGAGATAAGTCCTCGCTTAATCGTGAAACTGCTATTAAAAAACTTCAACGCGGGCTGAAAAAGAACTATTACTATCAGAACAGGGAATGGCCTTACAAGAACGTTAAGCCTCGCATTATTGCCGAGCAGTATATGGACAACGTTGGTCAGGAACTTGATGACTACAAAGTTCATAACTTCAATGGAGAGCCAAAGGTGATCCTCGTTTGCAGTGACAGATATAAGGAATCGGGTTTGACGGAAGACTTTTATTCGTGTGAATGGCAGCACCTTGATTTGTCACGCCCCGGCTTGCAACACTCGAAAGAAGTGCAGCATAAGCCTGCTGAGCTTGACAAGATGCTGGAACTGGCAAGTAAACTTTCCAAGGACATCCCCTTCGTGCGCACAGATTTCTACATTATCGACCATCAGGTATATTTTGGTGAGATGACCTTTTTTCCGGCTTGTGGTATGAAACCATTTGAACCAAGGGAATGGGATTATAATTTTGGTGATTGGCTTAAACTTCCTATGAATAATGAAAAGTAAACGATTTGCACAAATCTATATTTGGCTATGGATAATATATCTTTTCTTCATGGCTGTTTTGCAGCAATCAAGTATTGGAATGCTGGAGCTTATAATTGTAGTCTGGTCTTCATATTATTTCCTCAAGATTTTGACCGATAAAAGTGCAAAGCCATTTTTTGTTTATGCGCTTACGGCCTTACTACTATTATTCCTCGTTTATACTATATTTGCTATAGGTGAAGGGAGAGTCTATATTCATAGTGGTCATAACATGCGTGTGACTGGAATTGTCTATTTTAGAAAGATAGTTTTATCTATCATTCCCATATATGCATTTTATTACTTTTCAAAAAATGGAGCTGTAGAGAAAAAGGACATAACAAAATATATATGGATATTCATGATACTTCTTATCATTGGAACAATAAGTTCAAGAATGTTACATATGGAAATAAAGGGTGAAGAAGGAACGGATAATTTTGGATATAAAGTTTTGTCTTTTCTTCCATTGTTGTCATTTTATGCAAATAAGAGCTTCAAGCAGTTTTTCATGTATATTCTGTGCATGTTGCTTATTTTGACGAGTATGAAGCGTGGGGCTATCTTAACGGGTATAGTTATTTCTCTTTTTATGTTCTATTATATGTATAGAACATCAGGGAGCAAATTAAACTACAAGTTTATCTTTATACTATTATTCGTTGGAATAATTATTTTTTACGCTGTAAATGAGTTAATGGAATATAGCTCTTATTTTCAAGAGCGTGTTGATGATACTGTTGAAGGAAACTCGAGTGCCAGAGATGCATATTATGAATTTTTTTTCAACATTTTTATGTATAGAACTACTACACATGAATTTTGGTTTGGTCAAGGTGCATTTTCGACATTGTTTATTTGGGGAAACTACGCACATAACGATTGGCTAGAAATAGCTATCAATCAAGGAATGTTCGGTGTTATTGTTTTCTTGATATTTACCATTTCTTTTCTTAGTTTATGCTTTAAAAAACAGGATGATATAAGAGTAAAATCAGCTTTATGGATGTTATTTGGTATTTTCTTCTTAAGGACATTGTTTTCAATGTCGTACGACCAATTTTCTTTGTATTATAATATTGTGTTGGGATATTGTTTAGCGCAAACAGGAATCCAAAGTAAAAAGGAACAGTTAAAGCATTTGGCCAAATCTATTATAAGGTAATTTATGCGTAATGTAATATATACAATTTTAGTTGGAAATTATGATAGTCTGATGCAGCCTTTAGCAGTTGACGAAAGATTTGATTATGTTTGCTTTTCCAACGACATTATAGATGAAAAGGTGGGTGTATGGACTATTAAACGGATACCTTTCCAAGATTTGGATATGACACGTGTTTCACGTTATCCTAAACTACTTCCTCACAAAGTACTACAAGAATATGACTACAGCTTATATATAGATGCTAACATACAAATAACAGGAAGGGAACTGTATGATATGATTAATCGGAAGATTGAAGAAGATGTTCTTATAGCACAGGTTCCCAATATATTCAGGAACTGTATCTATAAGGATATAGAGATAGCCTATAGAAAAAGAAAAGTAGATTTCAAAGGTGCCAAACGTCAGTATAAGCATCTAAAACAGGAAGGGTTTCCTGAACATTATGGATTGTTCGAAAACAATATAATATTGAGAAAGCACAATGATTCCAAGGTCATAGAAATATCTGAAGCATGGTGGAAAGAATATAGTAACTATACACATCGGGACCAGTTCTGTCTTATGTATGTATATTGGAGACATAACTATATGCCCTCTTATTTGTTCGGTGAAGGGAAAAATGCACGGAATGTTGATTTCCTAAAATTAGAGAAACACCTACGCAAGAAGAATGCCTTTTTGCGAACCGAGAAAATGTTAGACAACAATGAAAAATTTCATTCGTTGTTGAGAAAGTTTGTTTGGCGACTATTTTCAAAATAGAATATAATGATAGCGATATTAATGTCTGCCTATAATGGGGCAAAATATATAAGAGAACAAATTGACTCTCTACTTGTACAAACCTATCAGGATTTTGTGGTTTATATCCGTGTTGACGGGTCAACAGATGGAACATCTGAGATAGTAGATGATTATGTAAAGAGATATTCGGAAAAGATTAAGCGTGTTGACGTTGGGGGAGAAAATCTCGGCTGTGGGCAGTCGTTTATGTGGCTCTTGGAACATTCACAGGCCGATTACTACATGTATTGTGATCAGGACGACGTATGGCTCCCTACCAAGATAGAGGAAACCTTGGCTAAGATGAAGGAACATGATGACACGGGGCATGGGAATTTGCCGTGTGTGGTTTTTACTGATGCCATCATTGTTGACGCGAGAATGAATACACTGTTTGACTCTTTGTGGGAATCTAATCATAGGAACCCTGAAGATGCAAAGGATATTTATCGTTATGCAGTGTATAGACAGGCTGCCTTGGGTTGTACTATGATATTTAATAATGAGGCCCGTAAGGCGGCACTACTTGTGAAACAATTCCCAGATAGGAAACAGGGACAGCATGATAGATTGATAGTATTCCTTTGTGCAAAATTAGGGGAAGTAGATTATGTGAATAAACCATTGATAAGATATCGACAACATGGGAAAAATGTTTCCTCATATATGTCAAGGTCTCTTTCTCGAACAGCTATTATCAAAGCATGGTGTTCGTCACCCGGAAAGTATTATGAGAGTTTAAAATGTAGATTTGGACGTTTGAAATATTTGCCATTCAAGGTGAGTTGGGTTAAGCTGGTTTTGACGATGTGTGGCAAGTGGATTAATACAAGTGGCTGGAAAAGTTAGTTCT
>Ga0256407_10003443_pt1 | contig 28123 bp, 25 predicted proteins | sample RumenRJG_04DNA_FD_193489 | JGI IMG/M metagenome (GOLD analysis project Ga0256407, IMG submission 193489) | Bovine rumen microbial communities from Lethbridge, Alberta, Canada - RJG_04 | ecosystem: Host-associated > Mammals > Digestive system > Stomach > Rumen | place: Canada: Alberta...
ATCCGCGTCGCCGGAAGCGCCGGCCACCACTTCCACGCCGGCTGCTGCCAGGGCATTCTGTGCGCCCTGTCCCAGACCGCCGCAGATCAGCACGTCGATGGCCTTGTCTGCCAGAAGGCCTGCCAGGGCCTCATGGCCTAAGCCGTCGTTGCCGATGACCTTGCCGGAAACAATCTTGTTGTCTTCTACCTCGTAAATCTTGAAGCTTTCGGTTCTTCCGAAATGCTGGAATACATTTCCGTTTTCATATGTAACTGCTATTTTCATGCTTTGTCTCCCTGATTTCTTATGGTAAATAGATGTCCGTCTGTATACGGATAAAGTACAGACAGCGAATAGTACCAGTTTATGCGAAAAATGGCAAACTGGCAAGCCCTGACGGAAAAGAGATGTAATTTGACATCTGAACTGTAGTATAATGAAGATCGAAGGAAAGGGGAGTTCAGATGGAAAAAAAGAGAGTATTTCTTTATCTCCAGGCAGCCCTGTGTATCCTGACGGTCATCATTCTTGGCGCATCTGTCATCGGAATCTACCGGGAGGGCGCTCTTTGGAAGGCGGCGGGGCACCCGGGAGACTGGATTTTCACACCGGAAAAGGCGAGGGAGGTTATCCTGCGGGCACTTCCGGTGATTCTCTGCGGATGTGTGCTGACGGTAACAGGACTTCTCCAGGGAGTCATGGACGGGAATGAGGAGCTGCCCCCGGCGGATACGGAGACTTCCAGAGATCTCATCTGCGGACGGGTGAAAGAGCCCGCAGATGAGATGGTAAAGGAGAGAGAACTGCAGAAGAAGCTGCGTTTCGGCGGATGGGCGGGGGCGCTTGGCTGCATGGTTCCGGTCATTCTCTATATCACAGACGGAAGAAATTTTGAAAGCACGGACTTAGAGGCTGTGATGGGCGCGCTGGTTATGCACATCCTTCCCTGGACGGCGGCAGCGCTGGTTATTCTTGCCGTGTGCGCTCTTCTTGGCGAAAACAGCATGAAGCGGGAGATGGCGGCAGCAGGCATCCGTCTGAAAGAGGAGAAGGCGGCGGAGGCCGTAGGAACTGCTGCCGGAGAACCGGCGGTCGATGGGGCTGCCTGCGGAGTGTCGGGGGCAGAAACGGCAGCAGGACCCGCCGCAGAAACGCCGGGAGGTTCCGGAACAGAAGCGGCAGGCGGAGCAGAGACAGATGGCCGGAAGACAGCGCTTCTTCGCGGAGTTGTTCTTGCCGCGGCGGTGGTCTGCATCCTGGCCGGAATATACAATGGAAGCATGAGGGACGTCCTGTTTAAGGCGATCAATATCTGTACGGAGTGTATTGGACTTGGGTAGTCAGAAATCCTGGTGGGAAATCCACCGTCCGACAAAAAGAAAACTGGTGCAGCTCTACTGTGCGCTGCTCTATAATGCCCATCTGCGGGGCTTTAAAGAAGGTCAGATCTATACGGGAAAGACCAAGGCGCTCTGTGTGCCCGGATTTAACTGCTATTCCTGTCCGGGTGCCGTGGGGGCCTGTCCTCTCGGTGCCCTGCAGAATGCCATCGCGTCCTCCGACACCAGAATCGGCTGGTATGTGCTCGGCATTCTGCTGCTCTTCGGCACAGGCCTCGGAAGAACCATCTGCGGATGGCTCTGTCCCCTGGGGCTTCTGCAGGAGCTTCTTCACAAGATTCCGACCCCGAAGGGAAAAAAGAACCGGATTACCCGGGTTCTCTCCTGCCTGAAGTATGTGATTCTCGCGGTGTTTGTCATTGCGATTCCCTTCTGGTACGGGGTGCTTCACGGCATGCCGGTGCCGGGCTTCTGCAAGTATATCTGTCCGGCGGGCACTTTCGAGGGTGCCATGGGCCTTCTTGCCCATCCGGGCAACCGGCAGCTTTATGCGGTGCTGGGGATTCTCTTTACCCGGAAGTTTGTGATCATGCTGGTAATCGGGCTCTGCTGCATCTTCTGGCACCGGGCCTTCTGCCGGTTTATCTGCCCGCTGGGGGCCATCTACGGGATGTTTAACCGCATCTCTTATGTGGGAATGCGGGTGGATGCGAACCTGTGCAATCACTGCGGCTCATGTGTCCGGAGCTGTCCCATGGATATACGCCGGGTGGGGGATCATGAGTGCATCCACTGCACAAAGTGCATGACTGTCTGTCATCAGAACGCCCTGTCCCTGAAGGCAGGAAAGCTTACGCTGGTTGGGCCGGAGAATGCCGCTGCAGGAGATACCGGAGATCCGGCTGCTGCTGCAAACGGGAAGAAGACCGGACGCATCGCCTGGGGCGCAGCGCTTCTTGTGCTGTGCGCCGCCCTCCTCTGGTTCAATGTGCTGGATCCGTCGGTAAAGACGGCGAATGCGGCCCTGGCCAATGAGACCGCCGTGAATCACGCAGCCGGCGGAAAGGAAACCGGCGGGGATGGTGCCGGCGGGCAGGGAGCAGAAGAAGACAGCACAGACGAAAAAGCGCCCGCAGCCGCAGACGGTGCGGCCATGGGCGCGGAGGAAGGCATGATCCTTCCGGACTTTACTGCAGAGTGCATTGACGGCACCGAATTCCATCTGGCGGATACCAGAGGGAAGGTGGTTTTCATCAATCTGTGGGCGACCTGGTGCGGTCCCTGCGTGGCGGAACTGCCGCTGTTTGATGCCCTGTATCACGAGCACGGGGATGACATCTGCGTGCTGGCCATTCACTCTCCGGATGTGACGGAGGATGTGCCGGCATTCCTCGAAAAGCGGAACCTGTCGATGCCATTTGCCGTGGACGGGGAGGACCGGGCTCTCTTTACTCTGGTGAACGGAACGCCCACCCTGCCTCAGACCCTCGTTCTTGACCGGGAAGGAAAGGTGATTTACAACCGGGTCGGCTCTGCCACGGCGGAGCTTTTAGAGGATCTGTACCGACAGGCGTCAGGAGAGGATTCACCGGGGAATCCTTAGTATCCGGTCTCACACAGTCAGGCTTTCTTTCTTAGTATATCTGCGACAGCGCCTCCGCATTCCGATGTGGAGGCATTTCCGCCCTGATCCGGGGTCACGTGTACTCCTTCCATCAGAACCGCTTCGATGGCGTCAATGACACGCCTGCCCCAGTCCTCATAGCCGAAGAAATCCAGCAGCTGGGAGGCGGACCAGATGGCCGCCAGCGGATTGGCGATGCCCTGTCCGGCGATATCCGGAGCCGAGCCGTGAATCGGTTCGAACATAGACGGGAATTTCCGGTCCGGGTTGAGGTTTGCCCCTGCCGCCAGGCCCATGCCGCCGGCGATGGCCGCACCCAGATCGGTCAGAATGTCGCCGAAGAGGTTGGAGGTCACCACGATCTGGAACCGGGCGGGGTCCTTCACCATGAACATGGAGGCGGCATCCACCATCAGGCTTCTGGTCTCCACATCCGGATACTCTTCGCCCACTTCCTTAAAAATCTGATCCCAGAATACCATGGAATAATTCAGGGCATTTCCCTTGGTCACGTTGGTGAGGGTTTTCTTCTCCTTTCTGGCCAGCTCATAGGCGTAGCGGATGACCCGCTCGCAGCCGGTCCGGGAGAATACGCCGTCCTGGATGACCACTTCCCTCGGCGTCCCCTTATAGAGCCAGGCGCCCTGGCCGCTGTACTCGCCCTCGCTGTTTTCCCGGATGAAGGTCATGTTGATGTCCTCCGGGGTCACGCCGGAGAGGGGGCAGACAGCGCCCCGCAGAAGCTTTACCGGGCGCAGATTGATGTACTGGTCGAAATCGTGGCGGATCCGGAGGAGAAGATCCCGGAGAGAGATGTGATCCGGCACGCCCGGGAAGCCCACGGCGCCGAGCAGAATGGCGTCAAAGCGGGAGAGAATCTCCATGCCGTCTTTCGGCATCATTTCCCCGGTCTTCAGATAGTATTCGCATCCCCAGGGGAAGTATTCGTAGGTGAAGGAAAACCGTCCGTCCGCGCAGGCGACGGTGTCCAGGATTTTCACACATTCCTTCATGACCTCCGGGCCGACGCCGTCTCCCGGAATGACTGCGATTCTGCCCCCGACCTTTGGTTGGGGGAGCCCGTCGCGGCTTTGAGCGACTTCGAAGGAATCCGTACGGATTCCTTCCTTGTTGTATGTCTTCATGGAAGCCTCCTTTATGAGCAGCAAGAGATATCGGCCGCAGCGGACTGCGGCAGTTTCAGTATAGCCTTTCCCGGTGAGAATATGCAACCCGGGATTGACGAAACAGATGTTTACAGCTAGAATAAACGGGTGATTACACCGACAGTTCGCTTGTGCCATCCTGTCGTTAAAAAAAACCAGGACTGCAGACAGGATTATTATGCTTAAAATTCCGCTCCGCAGGTCCCCCTGCGGAGTTTTTTTTATGATACGGCCTAAAGCGGCCGCTGTGCCTGCACGGGCAAAGGAGAAAACCATGTACAGAATACGAACCGAGCAGAGCTTTGATTCCGCTCACTTTCTGAAGGACTATATCGGGAAATGCCATAACCTCCACGGCCACCGCTGGAGAGTTGTCGCGGAGGCAGCAGGAGAGAGACTGAGCAGAGAGACCCAGACCCGGGGGATGCTGTTTGACTTCGGGGACATGAAGGCTGCGCTGAAGGAGCTCTGCGACGCTATGGATCACTGCTTTATCTATGAGGAGGGGTCCCTTCGGGAGAGTACGGTTAAGGCTCTCCGGGAGGAGGACTTCCGGCTGGTGGAAGTGCCCTTCCGTCCCACGGCGGAGAACTTTGCCCGGTATTTCTTTGAAGAGATGCGAAAGAAGGGATTTTCCATGAGCCGGGTGGAGGTTTACGAGACCCCGAATAACTGTGCGGTCTATGAAGAGACGGAAACCGGCACGGATACGGGGGTATTTGGCGAATGAGAGTGGTCGAGAAGTTTGTAAGTATCAACGGCGAGGGGCAGAGAGCCGGGGAGCCGGCGGCCTTTGTCCGGTTTCAGGGCTGCAATCTGTGCTGCAGCTGGTGCGACACAAAGTGGGCAAATGTTCCGGACTGCCCTTATGAGGAGATGAGTCCCGCCGAGGTGGCAGCCTGGGCGGATGAGACCGGGATTACCAATGTGACCCTCACCGGCGGGGAGCCCCTTCTGCAGAAGGAGATGGGAGAGCTTCTTCCGATGCTCCTTGCAGACGGAAAACACCGGGTGGAGATCGAAACCAACGGGTCGGTGGACATTGCGCCCTTCTGCGAAAAAGACCGTCCGGCCTTTACGCTGGACTATAAGCTTCCGGGAAGCGGCTGCGAGGCCCGGATGAACACCGCCAATTACGGGCTGCTTCGTTCGGAGGACACGGTGAAATTCGTCATCGGGAGCAGGGAGGACCTGGAACGGGCGAAGGAGATCATGGAGCAGTACGGGCTTATCGGCCGCTGCCAGGTATATCTGAGCCCGGTATTCGGGCAGATCGAACCGGCCGAGATGGCGGCGTTTCTCACAGAACACCGGATGAACGGGGTCCGCATGCAGATTCAGATCCACAAGGTGATCTGGGACCCGGAGAAGAGAGGGGTATAGAAATGATTGACGAGAAAGCGATAGAAGAGCACATCCGGGGAATCCTTGTCGCCCTTGGCGATGACCCGGACAGAGAGGGACTGAAGGATACGCCGAAGCGGGTGGCAAAGATGTGTTCCGAGGTCTTTGCAGGAATGAATTACACCAACCACGAGATCGCCGAGATGTTCAACAAGACCTTTGAGGACGGCGCCGATGCCGTGGTGGCGGAGAATCCCGGCCGGGTGGTGGTGGTGAAGGATATCGATATCTTCTCCTACTGTGAGCATCACATGGCTCTGATGTATGACATGAAGGTCAGCGTGGCCTACATTCCCCGGGGACGGGTCATCGGGCTCTCCAAGATTGCGAGAGTCTGCGACATGGTCGGAAAGCGGCTGCAGCTGCAGGAGCGGATCGGGGAGGATATTGCGGATATTATCACCGAGATCACGGGAAGTGAGGACGTGGCCGTCACCATCGTGGGGTGTCACAGCTGCATGAGCGCCCGGGGAATCCGGAAAGAGCAGGCGAAGACATTTACCACGGAGCTCCGGGGACAGTTCCGGGAGAATCCGAACCTGATGTTTTATCTTAAATAAAGGAGAACTCTTATGAAAGCACTGGTACTTTCCAGCGGCGGCGTGGATTCCACCACAGCCCTGGGTCTTGCGGTACAGAAATATGGTAAGGACAATGTCTATGCGCTGTCGGTTTCCTACGGGCAGAAGCATGATAAGGAGATAGAGGCGGCGAAGGCCGTGGCAGAGTATTACGGCGTGGAGCAGATGTTTCTGGATCTTTCCCTGATCTTTCAGTACAGCGACTGCTCCCTGCTGAAGCAGTCGGAGGAGGCGGTTCCGGAGAAGAGCTATGCGGAGCAGATTCAGGAGACGGGCGGGGAGGCGCCGGTGAGCACCTATGTGCCCTTCCGGAACGGCCTGTTCCTGTCTTCGGCGGCCAGCATCGCACTGAGCCGCGGCTGCGGGGAGATCTGGTACGGCGCTCATGCCGATGATGCGGCAGGCGCGGCCTACCCGGACTGCTCACCGGTCTTTAATAAGGCCATGGGAGATGCCATCTGGGAAGGCTCGGGCCATCAGCTTAAGATCTGCGCGCCCTTTGTGGAGGTGAACAAGGCGGAGGTGGTCCGCATCGGCCTTTCCATCGGCGTTCCTTATGAGCTTACCTGGTCCTGCTATGAGGGCGGGGAGATGCCCTGCGGAAAGTGCGGCACCTGCATCGACCGGGCTGCGGCCTTTGCCGCCAACGGCGTAAAGGATCCGGCCCTGAAATAAGAGAATCCCGGACAGAATAAAAACAGAAAATGCAGTGCAGAGAGGAAGAAACGGTTATGAGAGAAAACGAAGGACTCACGAAGCTGGGAACCCACCAGACATCCTATAAGATGGATTACGCGCCGGAGGTGCTGGAGACATTTTCCAACAAGCATCCGGACAATGACTACTTTGTCAAGTTCAACTGCCCGGAATTCACCAGTCTCTGCCCCATCACCGGGCAGCCGGACTTTGCGACGATCTATATTTCCTACGTGCCGGGAGAGCGGATGGTGGAGAGCAAATCCCTGAAGCTCTACCTGTTTTCCTTCCGGAATCACGGGGATTTCCACGAGGATGTGGTCAATATCATCATGAAGGACCTGATTAAGCTTATGGACCCGAAGTATATCGAAGTCTGGGGAAAGTTCCTTCCCAGAGGCGGCCTTTCCATCGACCCCTACTGCAATTACGGAAAACCGGGCACAAAATGGGAGGATGTGGCCTGGGAGAGACTGAAGAGCCATGACCTTTATCCGGAGCGGGTGGACAACCGATAGTCTGCGGGGAAATTCGTGGGATCCGGCTTTCGAAAGACCGTGATTTCGGATGCCGGATAGGGTATAATAGAGCTGCCGGGACGATACTTCGGGGAGAAGGGCCCGGCGGTTCATGCATCGAGAAGGAAGAAGGAAGAAGGAGGATATTCTTATGAAAAAGCGGACAATGAAGGCTTGTGCCATGTTTCTGACACTTCTGTTTCTGATGCTGGTGCCTGTTACGGCCTATGCGGATACAGCTTATGTTGTCACGGGGACAACCAATTATCTCGCGCTCCGGACAGAGCCGAGAACAGATTCCAGAAATGAGATCGGGAAACTTCATAACGGCGACACATTCTATGTAACCAGCAGATCGGGAGGCTATGCCTACGGATATACCGTCCTGGGAATTTACGGCTATGTCAATGCCAATTATCTGACGGCAATCAACTACCAGCCGCAGCCGGTACAGCCGCAGCCCCAGACCCAGACCCAGCCCGCGGTTCCGTCATCAGGCTATATCATCGTGCCTGCACCGGGATATCAGCCGCAGCCGGCACAGCCGCAGCCTGTTCCGCAGCAGCCGGTCGGCACGCTGAAAACCGTGACCGGCACCAAAAACTATCTGGCGCTCCGGAAAGCAGCGGTCCGCTCCGATTCCAATGAGATCGGCAGACTGTATAACGGCAATCCGTTCTATGTCCTTCGCTGGGAGAATAACGGATTTGCCTACGGCTACACCGCCGCCGGGCAGTACGGTTATGTTGTTTCTGCGTATCTCAAGTAATCTTGCCGGCAGAATAGCCGGTGCAGAGGAGGTTCGTACCGATGGATGAAAACATGTTCATGAGGAATGAAAAGCTGGCGCAGAAGGTCATAAAGGGCCTGGAATCCCGGAACAGCTGCGGATACTATGCCGCGAGCAGGGAGGAGGCGCTGAAGAAGGCCCTCGAGCTCATTCCCGAAGGTTCTGCTGTGACTATGGGAGGCGCCATGAGCGCCCACGAGATAGGACTGGTGGAGGCCCTGAAGGCGGGGAATTACCATTTCATCGACCGCTATGCGGCAGAAGATATGGAAGAGGCCATGCGGCAGGCGTACCACACCGACGTCTATCTTTCCAGCGTCAACGCCATCACCGAAGACGGAATTATGGTGAATATCGACGGCAATTCCAACCGGGTGTCCGCCATTGCCTACGGACCGAAGAAGGTGGTATTTATCGTCGGCATGAACAAGGTCTGCAGTGACCTGGACGGCGCCATGAAGCGGGCGAGAAATGTGGCCGCGCCGGCGAACGCCCAGCGGTTCCCGATCCAGACGCCATGTAAAGAGACGGGGGCCTGCATGGACTGCAAGTCGCCGGATACCATCTGCTGCAACTTTATGATTACAAGATTCTCCAGACATGCCGGAAGATTCAACGTGATTCTGGTAAATGACAGCCTGGGATTCTGATGGATACTCTGCAAAGAGAAAGCATCGGGACGATGTTCTCGTAAGAGACGTCGTCCCTTTTCAGTGATGAGGAGAAAAAAATGTCGGTTTTGAGAAATGATTTCCTCTGGGGCGGCGCGGTTGCGGCAAACCAGCTGGAAGGCGCCTGGAACCTGGACGGCAAGGGAGATTCCGTGCCGGATCACTGCACCACGGGTGCTGCGGACAGGCCCAAACGGCTGACCGCAGCCATCGAGCCGGGAACGCTCTATCCCTCCCATGAGGCCATTGATTTTTATCATCATTATGAGGAGGATATCGCCCTCTTTGCGGAGATGGGCTTTAAGGTGTTCCGCACCTCCGTCAACTGGACCAGGATATTCCCCACGGGGATGGAAGAGGAGCCCAACGAGAAGGGCCTGGAATTCTATGACCGGGTATTTGACTGCTGCAGAAAGCACGGCATTGAACCCCTCGTCACCATTTCCCACTATGAACTGCCCTGGGCGCTGGTGGAGAAGTACAACGGCTGGGAGAGCAGGGAGCTGATAGAGTATTTTATGCGCTACTGCAGGACCCTGTTTTCCAGGTATCAGGACAAGGTAACCTACTGGCTTACCTTCAATGAGATCAATATCGGCACCATGCCCTTCGGCTCGGTTCTTTCCCTGGGTACGGTGAAGGGATTTGACGGATATGTTTCGGATGTGCCCGACCGGCCTCAGGAGAGGTACCAGGCGCTGCACCACCAGTTTGTGGCCTCCGCCATGGCGGTGAAGTATGCCCATGAGCACTATCCCCGCTTCCGGATGGGCAACATGAGCATGTTCGGACTGTCCTACCCGCTGACCTGCAATCCGGAGGACGTTCTGCTGAGCCAGGCTTCCATGAGAAGAATCAACTGGTACTGCTCCGATGTGCAGGTGCGGGGAGAGTATCCTTCCTACGCAGAAAAAATCTGGAAGGAGCTGGGCGTCACCATCGCCATGGAGCCGGGCGATGCGCAGATTCTGAAGGAAGGCACCGTGGACTTCTATACCTTCAGCTACTATTCCTCCTCCTGCATCAGCGCGGAGGCGCTTTCTGAGAGCGGAGACGGAAGTGCAAAGAACCCTTATCTTTCTTCCTCCGACTGGGGCTGGCAGATTGACCCGAAGGGACTCCGATGGGCACTGAATGAGATCTACGATCGCTACCGGATTCCCGTCATGGTAGTGGAAAATGGTCTCGGCGCCTACGATAAGAAGGAAGCGGACGGCAGCATCAACGATGACTACCGGATCGATTATCTGCGCCGGCACATCGAAGAGATGATCGGCGCCGTGGAGGACGGTGTGGACCTGATGGGCTACACTCCCTGGGGCTGTATCGATCTGGTCAGCGCCTCCACCGGAGAGATGGCGAAGCGCTACGGCTTTATCTATGTAGAAAAATATGATGACGGAACAGGCGATCTGTCCCGGAAGAAGAAGAAATCCTTTGCCTGGTATCAGAAGGTCATCGCCACAAACGGGGAAGACCTGGCGTAGAAGCCGTATGCAGGGCAGCGGAAAACAGAGTAAAAAAAATCAGGCGGCTCCATCGCAGAGACGGAACCGCCTGTTTTTTCATCAGCCGCCCATGGGCGGGACGGGAACGGGCCTTGTCCGGTCGAAAACCTCTTCCACAGGGAACAGGTCGTCCAGGTGCTGTTTGGACGGGTTGTTCTCCGGCAGGTCATAGTACATGCGGTAGCCGTCCAGATTGCGGCGGCCCTGGCGCATGTACTCATCGCCTATCTGGACGTAGTACTGGTTGGAGTCCACGTTGCAGAAGTAGCGGAAGCCCGCATTGTACAGGGTCTGGTATCTGGGAGAGCTGGTGTCGTAGGGATGCCAGTCTCCGATATCACTTCCGAAGGGGAAGAGGATGATGTCGGTATCCCCGATCAGCGGGGCCACAAAGTTCTCCCATTTGTTGGTATCTTCGATCAGCTTTTCCATGGAGATGGTGCCCATATTCCGGTGTCCCCAGCTGTGGGAGGCCAGCTCGTAGCCGTCCTCTATCAGGCAGGCGGCCACCTTCATGGCTTCCTGGCGCTCGGCTTCGATGTTGAAGTCCGGATGGGTCTTGAGGAAGTCCGCATTGGTCTCATAGGACGGGTCCGTGCGGTATCCGAGGATTCCGTTGTAGCCGGTGAAGGCCAGGCAGGCCTTGGCGCCCTTGTAGGAGAAGTCCGGATGTTCGTCGATAAAGTGGTCCAGAATCGGCACCAGATCATAGTCTCCCGTGACGATGGTGCCGTCGGGCATGGGCATCTCGCAGGTGGGGCGGCCGTCTTCTCCGATGACCATCTTCGTGGCGAAGCCGTCCCCTTCCATATATTCATAGTAGCAGACGTCGTCCTGGGACATGACGAAGGCCTTCTTTCCCTCCGGGAGCATGATGTCCTGGGCCTTCATCCGCATCTGGCCGTTTTCGTCCGGCTCCAGCTTTGCGATATCGTGCAGGCGCACCAGGACAAAGCCGCGGGCGTACATGTGCTCCAGGATCTTTTCGAATTCCGACCGGGTGGTCATGACCTGGTTGTAGTCGTCCTGCTTGTAGTCCCCGTCAAAGGTGCGGGAGTTGTCCATGACCAGGATATGGAAGAATATGTGGGTGATTTCCTGGGGATTCTGACGCACCAGAGCGGCTTTCGTCTCCTCATAGGAGGCGATGGCTGCCTGTACATCTTCGCCGTCCGCGATGTCGGAGCTCTGAAGAAGCTCTATGGCGCCGTCATAGTCATACATGGCCGCCATCCGGGCTGCCGTATCCAGAGTATTCTGCCGGGCTTCCTCGGCGGAGATGGTTTCTTCGGGAGCAGTTTCCGCTTCCGTAAGGTCTCCTTCCGCGACCTGCGCAGCGGCATCCGGGGATGCTGTACCATGGCTTCTGCGGAAGGCCAGGACAGAGGCAATCACGCAGAGAATGGCGAGGACGGGAACAAGAAACTGGTAGCTCCACAGAAAACGGATAAGCGGGGAACGTTTCGGGCGGCGCTTTCTCTGTCGGGACGGCGCCTGCTCCGGTGAGGGAGCCTGTTCCGGGGACGGTGTCTGTTCCGGTGTTGTGCTGTGAATTTCATCCATAGTAAAGATTCTCCTGTCAGAAAAAATAGTATCCGGCAAAATATCCGGTTTTACAGCCAGCCGATGGCCTGCAGAAGGATGCCTCCTGCAGATGAATTGCCGGCCGCCGCAGATTTATCTGTCAAGGGGCCTTATGGTGCCGGGATGGTTCAGTTCATAGCCGCCGAGGGCTTCTGCGCGGCGGCGGAAATCGTCGCTCTGAAGAATTTCCAGGAGCTTTTTTACCACGGGGGTATCCCACGCCGCATCGGGAATCAGCAGGTCATACTGTTCCATGCAGACAGGCAGGAAGTCCAGGCCGTAGTTTTTCGCGGCGGAGTAGATGCCCATGCCGGCATCCGCGGTGCCGGAGGCGATCTGTACGGCGACGGACATGTGGGTGAGCTCTTCCCGGTCATACCCGTAGATATCTTCCGGGAAAATGCCTTCTTTTCTGCACAGATAGTCCATGAGTATCCGGGTTCCCGAACCCTTCTGCCGGTTGACGTAGCGGATGCCCGGGGCTGTGAGATCCTTCAGGGAATGGATGCCCTTCGGATTCCCGGAGGAGAGCATCAGTCCCTGGGTTCTCCCTACACATTCTACCAGACGGACGCCTCCCTGGGGGAAAAACTTCCGGATATAGGAATAATTGTAGGTGCCATCGGCCTCATCCAGGAGATGGGTGCCGGCGATATGGGTTTCCCCCCGCTTTACCGCCATGATGCCGCCCATGGATCCCACGTGGGAGGAACTCATGAATAAGGAAGGATCCGACTGATGAAGCAGGTCTCCGATCTCGTCCAGAAGGGGGTCGTGGCTTCCGATGGCGACCAGGATATTGTCCAGCTCCTGCCTGGGCCTGAGAAGGGACACTTCCACTTCGCTCCCTGCCTCATATCCCTCCAGCCCCCGGGGAACCTCCAGAATCCCGTCGGCCTTGACGAAGGAGGTGACGACGCCGCTGCCCCGGTTGAGAGGAGCGGCTACCATGCGGTCGCCCACCTTTCCCATGCGGACCCGGACAAACTCCCGGTATTTGAGACCGGAGATGACAGGACGGGACAGGGTGGCCGTTACCGTATCGGCAGCGGAGGGACCGGTGCAGAACCACTCCTCCAGCAGGGGGTGCAGGACTTTTTCGAGGACGATGATGCCGGACACCGGATAGCCGGGAACGCCGAGAAGGGGCTTTTTGTCCAGGTATCCCAGGATGGCAGGTTTTCCCGGTTTGATGGCGAGTCCGTGACAGAGAACGGTGCCGACGGTTCCGATGGCCTGGGCGGAGTAGTCCTCTCTTCCCGCGGAGGAGCCCGCATTCAGGAGAACTATATCGCAGGAAGCTGCGGCATCTTTCAGGGTATTCACGATATCATCGAATTTATCCTTCACGATGGGATAGACCTTCGGAACAGCGCCCCACTCCGCAAGCATGGAGGAAAAGATGGAACTGTTGAATTCGATGATGTCGCCCGGACCCGGGTTTTCGGTGGGGGCTACGATCTCATCCCCGGTCGGAATGATGCCGACGACAGGCCGGGCCAGGACTTCTACCTCCAGAATGCCGGCAGCCAGAAAAGCGCCGATGGCGGCGGGGGTGATTCTGGTGTGTCCCGGCAGGACCATTTCCCCGGCGCAGATATCCTCGCCGATCTGGCGGATATGCTGCCAGGGAGCAGCGGAGGCGTGGATTTTCACAGAACCGTCCTCCTGACGGACCAGGTCCTCCACCATGATGACGGCGTCATAGGCCTCCGGGATGAGGTCGCCGGTATCCACGACCAGATATTGGCCGGAAGAGAGTGTCACAGGCGTGGTCTCCGTTGCGCCGAAGGTGTCCGATGCGTGTACGGCGATGCCGTCCATGGCGGAAGCGGGATAGTGGGGAGCGCTGATATGGGCATAGACTGCCTGTGCGGTGATGCGTCCGGCCGCCTTCTGTACGGGGATTTTCTCCGCGGGGGCATGGAAGCCGCAGGAGCGCAGCACCGCCAGATATTCGGCTGCGGCCTGGGCAAGCTCTGTATTAGTCAGGTATTGAAAAGCCATAATAACCTCCGAAGTTTCTTTAAATAAAGAATTATACTGATTATACCGGATCCGCCGGATTCCGTTCCGGTGCTTCTGTCCTGTCGAGCTTATAATACGCCATGACAGACTGACGGAAGGCATCGGCCAGCGGGGACAGATGCTTTTGGCGTTTGAAGCATATCATCATATTCCGGGAAAACTTTTTCTGCATGATCGGAAGCAGGCGGATGGCCGGATCATTGCGGTAGAGATCGGCGCTGCTCTCCGGGACAAAGCCGGCGGCGATGTCTTCGGCAATCATCTGACAGTGCAGAGAGCGGCTGTCGGTGTAGCTTTCGGAAGCCGGCGACACGGCGAGGGCTCTGCAGATTTCCAGCGGGAATTCCATATCCAGCTCCCCGCACCGGAGGAATACGAAATCGATGTCCTGCAGGTCCGCCGTGGAAGCGGAGGTGCGGGCCGCCAGGGGATGATTTTTGTTTACTGCCAGCAGATACCGCTCGGTATATAAGGGATATCCCCGGTACCGCGCATACTTTTTCTCTTCGGGATAGACCATGACGTCGAAGGAATTGATATCCGGCGTCTCGTCCCGCTCAAGGCTGCGGCATACTTCGAAGGATACCTCCGGGTGCTGTCTGCGGAAAGCGGCCATGCAGGAGAGCAGTTTTCCCAGGCCGCCGTCCACGCCGATGCGGATTCGGTTATTCTGGCCCTTAATCTCCCGGTTGATGCGGTCGATGGAATCATCCAGTTCCGCAATCATTCTGCGGCAGCTTTCCAGAAACTGGGTTCCGGCCCGGTTCAGCGAAATATTCTTTCCGTTCCTCTCAAAGAGCTCCGTGCCAAGTTCCTTTTCGATGGCAGATATATTTTTGGAAAGAGAGGACTGGGAAATATGCAGCAGTTCCGCCGCCCGGCTCATGTTTTCCAGCTGTGCGATAGTGATGAAATAGCGTATTTGCATCGTATTCATAAGTCCATTCTACGCAGTCTTATTCCATAATGCAATAAGGATATGCCGATTTGTCCATAAATATATTTACCAGGGGCCCGCCGGGACGGAGAATGTCAGAAATATATATTGACATGGGCAGTTTTATTGCATAGAATAAAGACGATTTGGCGAAAACGCCAGCAAAAGCGATATTCCAGGAGGGAATTATGAAAAAAACATTCGTGATGTTATCAACAGCCGTGATGATGACCATGCTTGCCGCATGCGGCGGCAGCAAGCCGGCTGAAACCACAGCGGCAGAGACCACAGCGGCAGAGACTGCAGCCGAGGAGACCACAGCAGAAGAGACCGCGGCAGAAGAATCCGCTGAGGAGACCGAAGCAGAGGCAGAAGAGTCCTCCGTAGGCCTTCAGATCCTGTATGAACAGGATGACAGCATGATCAACACCTACTCCCTGCTTGCCGTGAATCCGGAAGCGCCCTTTGTGGATGCGGACGAGAAGCCGGTGGAGGGCGTGGAGCTGAACACCGAGGGAGCAAAGGCTCTCATCAACTGGATGCTTTCCGAGGAAGGCGAGAAGGCCGCAGCAGACTACGGATATGAAGAGTACGGCGAGTACCTCTTCTATCTGCTGGACGGCGCACCGGTATCCACCGCGGAGATTCCGGAGGCTACCGAGGAGACAAAGAAGATTCGTCTGTCCACCACCACATCCGTGAACGACTCCGGACTTCTTGGCTATCTTCTTCCGATGTTCGAGGAGAAGTACGGCTATGAGGTTGAGGTTTATTCCGCAGGAACCGGCAAGGCTATTGCCAATGCCAAGATGGGCAACGCAGACCTGATTCTGGTACACTCCAAGAAGCAGGAAGAGGCGTTCATTGAAGACGGATTCGCCTATGTTATCGACGGCATGGATGCAGAGCGTCTGAGCTTCATGTACAACTACTTTGTACTCTGCGGACCGGCAGAGGATCCGGTAGGTGCCAGGGACTGCGCAACCGTTAAGGATGCCTTCGCAAAGATCGCCGAGGAGAAGCAGCCCTTCGTATCCAGAGGCGACGGTTCCGGTACCCACACCAAGGAACTTTCCCTGTGGCCGGAGGATCTGGGCATCACCGAGGAAGCTGCAAGCTTTGCGGATTATACAGACTGGTACACCTCTGCAAACGCAGGTATGGGCGTATGCCTGACCATGGCAAATGAGATGGGCGCCTACATCCTTTCCGATAAGGCAACCTTCCTCACCTTCCGCGCAAACAACGGCGTGATGGAGTAAGATGGCTTGCATGCAGAAGGGATTCTGTGTACAATAACTGACAAACCAGGCTGCTGCGGCATGAGCTGCGGCAGCCTTTATTAGAATTCTCTGCCGGGTATTTTTGTATCCCGCAGGCCGAAAGAAAGGAGGAGACCGGTGTATACGGCAGTAATAAAAGCAATTCAGCTGATTATGGGCTGTGATGCGGAACTGCTCAATATTCTGGGAACGACGGCACGCATGAGTCTGTCCAGCTCGGTGATCGCCCTTCTGATCGGCGTGCCCGTGGGAATCCTCTACGGTACCTGCCGCTTTTTCGGAAAAGGCGCCCTTGTCGTTCTCAACCGGACGCTCATGGGAATGCCGCCGGTGGTGTGCGGTCTCTTCTTTTATATGCTGTTTTCCGGCGTGGGTCCCTTTGGAAAATGGAAGCTTCTCTTCACGGTTCCTCTGATGGTTCTGGCCCAGGTGGTGCTGATCACCCCGATTGTGGTGGGAAACATGGAGAGCTTCGTGTCCGGGGTGGCGGAGCCGATCCGGGAAACCGCCGCGGGGCTCGGGCTCGGACGCATGAAGACACTCCTTCTCATTGCGGGAGAGTGCAGATACCAGATATTCTTCACCTATCTGCTGTCCTTCTCCCGGGCGATCGCCGAGGTCGGCGCGGTCAGCATGGTGGGCGGCGCCATCGCCTGGAAAACCAACGTCATGACCACGGCCATCATGCAGTACACAAACCGGGGCAATTTTTCCCTGGGCGTGGCGCTGGGACTGATCCTGTTAAGCATTTCCCTTATCATCAACATTGTCATCACGATGCTGCAGAGGAGGTTTGACCGATGAAAATACCTGCACTGCAGAAGCAGTATGACGGGCGCATGGTTCTTGATACGCCGGAGCTTACCCTGGAGAAGGGGAAGCTTTACGCGCTTCTGGGGGCCAATGGCAGCGGCAAATCCACCTTTGCCAGGATTCTTGCCGGGATTATTTCCTCCGACAATCACAGAAGGCTTCCGGAGAACTGTCGCGTGGGATACCTTCCCCAGAAGGGGTACGCCTTCCGGACAACGGTTCTGAAAAACATTCTTCTGGGAAATGGGGACGAAAAGAAGGCGCAGAAGCTGATCCGGGACTTTTCCCTGGAGGACCTTAAGCGGCAGCAGGCAAGGAGCCTGTCCGGCGGGGAGATTCAGCGGATGTGCCTGGCAAGGATCCTGATGAAAACCTATGACCTGCTGATTCTGGATGAGCCGACCTCCGCCATGGACCGGAAGTCCATTCTCCGCTCGGAGGAGATTCTGGGAGAGCGCAGAGACGGGGGCGATACCATCCTTCTGATCACCCATTCCGTGCAGCAGGCATCCCGCCTGGCCGATGAGGTGATACTTCTGGACGGGGGAAAACTGATAGAGCAGGGTGCGGCAGGTGAGGTGCTGCACGCGCCGAAGATGCCGGAAACCCGGGAATTTCTGGAGTTTTTCGGGGTGATACGTTAACATGCCTTGAATATTCGGACAGGGGAGAGTTTTCATGGAATTCACGAAAGAACAGCGGGAGAGATACGCGAGATACTTTGTGCTGAAGGAGATCGGTGAGGAAGGTCAGAGAAAGCTTTCGGAGGCGAAGGTGCTGGTGATCGGTGCAGGCGGATATCACAAGCCTTGCGGAGAACCGGCTGGAATACGAACAGAGCTGATAAAAAAGGAGAAGCGTCCCGAAAGACGCTTCTCCTTTTTTATATTCCGGAATCAGCTGCCGGGAGAACAGATCAGCCCCCGCCCAGCAGATGGATAACCTCCAGCACGTCGTTTTCGCCGATGACGGCGGCAGCGTACTCCTCCGGCCAGATGACCGTTTTGTTCAGCTTCACGACCAGCTTCGGCCAGGTAAACTTATTCTCTGTGATCACATCCTGTACGGTAAGTCCTTCCCGCCAGCCGGGATAGGGCCGGTTGTTCAGAGTCATCAGACTTCCTCCTTCAGAAGAGGTTCCACAACTTCAAGGAGCTCCGGGAGATCCATGCCCAGTTCCTTCAGATGCTTCACCGTGGGAACGCCGTTCATGGTCCAGCCGCGCTTGGGATATACGGCATCGATAAGGGTCTGGTACCGGTCTTCACGGAACTTGCGGGTGGCGGCCATGCGCTCTTTGAGACTCATGCTCTTCACCTGCTCTTCGGTGTAGCCGGCCAGCTCCACCAGCTGACTGTCATAGCGTTCCTCTCTCCAGAGGTACTCATCCTCAAAGACCGGTCCTGCGGAGCGGTAGGGGATGGCGTCGTTGGCGCGGAGCCCCTTGCCCATGCGGATGTTGAAGATTCTCTGGAAGTTGTAGACACGCTCGGACTGCTTAATCATGTCCGGAATGTCAATCTTCTTACCGGTCACGCCGTAATAGAGATCCAGATAGTTCTGCACATGCTCGGGAACCATCTTCGGGTCATCGGTGGTGGCGTTGTCCGCGGGAACAATATCATTCCACGGCAGCTTGCAGAAGCCCATGAGACCGAACCAGGTGCGGAACATGGGATAGAAGTACAGTGCTTCCGCCTTGTCCTCGAAGGTCGGGATCTGGTTATTGACCTGATCCATGAAGATCAGCCACGCCTCGTCGTGCTGCGGGCCCTTGTTGGTGAGACCATAGCCGCCCTGCTGTGCCAGGGATTCCTTTGCGGAGTACTCGGAGTACTCGAGGCCCTTCTGCTCCATGCCGAAATCGTTCATTTCATTCAGATCGCCCCAGCCCTGGGCAGCGAAGTATTCCTTCTGCTTGTGAATGCCGAGACCGGCGATTTTGCCGAAGCCCTCGTTCCGGGAAATCTGATGCATCATCTCCAGATCGGCAGCTGCATTGCCCCAGGTAAGCTCCAGGCCTCCGGTGCGCTCCTTGTTGAGAATTCCTCTCTCGTAGCACTCCATCAGGAAAGCGGTCATGGTGCCGTAGGAAATGGTATCCAGACCGTAGGTATCGCAGTAGAAGTTCAGCTCCAGGACCTCCTGGGGATTGTAGATGCCGCAGCTGGGGCCGAGGCCTGCCGCGCTCTCATACTCCGGACCGTCCACGCAGACCCGCTGTCCCTTGTAGGGGCCGGTCTTTAACAGGAAGTGATCGGAAGCCTTGGCGCAGGCCAGGGAGCAGCCGTACCAGCATCCGTCCGCCGCGCCCTGGGTCAGCCAGTCGGACTTGAAGACCTTTGCCGTCATCTCATCGATGCCCGGCGCATCGCCGAACTTGAAGTTGTGGGTCGGGACGATATCGTAGTCCGCCAGGGTGCGCAGGGAATAGGCGGTGCCGACGCCGCGCATGTCATTCTGCTTGCTGTCGTTTAAGGCAACCTCCCGGTGGAACTTATGTCCGGTCCTGTTGATGATGGAGATATCAAAGCAGTCATTCAGGTTGTTCTTTACGCCGTCGATCTTGCATACCAGAGCCTTGATGCCCTTGTCGCGGAACACGCGGCCGATGCCGCCGCGGCCGGCCTGCTTCAGGCGGGTAACGCCCCGGTGCGGGTCATAGAAGGAAAAGTTCAGCATGCCGATGTTGCTGTACTTTGCCGCGGATCCTGCACATGCAACGGCGATGTTCTTCTTGTCATTCTCATCGTCCGCGTACATGGCTGTCAGCTCTTCGCACATGACGTGGGCGTCAAAATGCTCCAGCGGAGCTTCCTCGAAGGAGATGGTTCCCTTCGTGGCGTCAATGACGACGATCAGGTCCCTGTCGGACTTTCCGGCGATCTCCAGGGCATCAAAGCCCGCAAACTTGAGGTAGGGACCGAAGAAGCCGCCTACGTTGGAGTCGATCGGAATATCCGTCAGCGGGGAAATGGTGCAGACCAGGGTCTTTCCGGTGCCGCCGTACTGGGTAATGCCGGCGACCGGACCGGGAGACATGACAATCTCATTCTCCGGGGAATCCCAGCGGGTATCCGGAGTTACCGCATCCCAGAGGTAGCGCAGGCAGTAGCCCTTGCCGCCGGTGAATTTCTCTTTTACCTCTTCCGGGATATCGGAGATCTTCGCGGTGCGATCTCCCACGTTGATGGTGAGGATCTTATCGGTGTAGCCGCGGTGAAGCGGGGTTTTCTCATAGGAAGTTTCGCCCAGAAGTACATGGGCTGCCTTCATCTTCGCGAGCTCTTCGGCAGAAGGAGCCTGATATCTCGGAACATTGCAAATATGAATCATCTTGGATTTCCTCCTTCTTATGCCTCTTCGATGCGAATGGCGCCGGTGGGACATGCTTTTACGCACAGACCGCAGGCGATGCACTTGCTGGGTTCGCTTCTGTCGTCACACTGTACCATCACCTGCTCGGGGCAGAAGCCGGTGCACATGAGGCATCCCACGCACTCCTTCCGGTTCAGCATGTATACGCCCTTCGGATTCTGCCTGATGACGCAGGTATTGCACACTTCAGCGCACTTTCCGCACTGATTGCATATATGAATTGTATGGGATCCGTCTTCGTTGTCGTCCACACGGATACAGGAGAGAGCCGGATCGTTTGTTTTGTAATAAGCCTGGGAACAGGCAGCCTCGCAGGAATGACATCCGATGCAGAGGCTTTCATCCTTTGCTAATCTTTTCACTGTGAACACCTCCTAAAAGCGGTTAACTCCAAATAATTATACTATATATGTGAAACAAGTTCAAAATAATGAAAATAACCCCTTATTCTGCTTTGGAATAAGGGGCCTGAATGCTGATAAGATAACAGCAAAGACTGCGGATCAGCTGTCAAACCGGTGGACCATAACCTCTTCTCCGGCTGATATGCCCTCGCATTCTCCGGGCACGCTGATATAGCCGTCAGAGCCGGACAGTGTGGTAATCAGTCCTGATTTGCTGCGGATGGGGACGGCCGTAAGGTTTGCGGCGCCGGGAACAAGGCGCACCCCGTTATACTGGGTCCGGCCGTGATTGGCACCCAGGGTTTCGGAGAGCACGGCGGGGAAGGTATATTCGGTACAGGCTGCTCCTGTGAGGCGGAGGATGGCCCGTTTCACGAACAGGTGAGCCGAGAAGGCAGCCGCAGCAGGGTGTCCCGGAAGGCCGAATACCGGCTTTTCCTGAATTATGCCGAGAATCGTGGGTTTGCCCGGCTTCATGGCGATGCCGTGCATGAGGAGTTCTCCCCGGCTCTCGATGATGCGGCAGGAGGCATCCTTGTCTCCGACGGAGCTTCCGCCGGAAAGAAGGACCATATCCGATTCCGCGACGGCCCGGTCCAGGGCCCTGCCCAGAAGGGTTTCATCGTCGCGGATAATTCCGTAATTTACCGGTTCTGCGCCGAAGGACTGGCAGAAGGCGCAGAGCAGATGAGAGTTTACATCCCGGATCTGACCGCCCTCGGGGGTTCCGGTGACGGGAATCAGCTCATCGCCGGTGGAGAGAATGGCAACCTTCGGCTTTCTGCGGACACAGACCTCTGCACATCCGATGGCGGCCAGGGCGCCGATATCCGGGGGCGTGAGCCGCTTTCCGGCGGGCAGAACCACCTGGCCTGGCTTTACGTCATCGCCCCGGTAGATAACATTTTCCCCCGGGGAAACCGGGCGGAAGATGCCGATGGTTCCGTCTCCGTAGTCCTCCGTATATTCCTTCATAATGACGCAGTCTGCGCCTTCGGGCAGGGCGCCGCCGGTGGGAATGGCCCGGAGCGTTCCGGCAGGAAGGGGAGAACCGGCATCCTCTCCCATGAGAATAGCCCCGTCGCAGGGCAGCATGGCGGGAATGGACTCCGAGCAGCCGAAGGTGTCATTTGCCCGGACAGCATATCCGTCCACGGTGGAGCGGTCAAAGCCGGGAACGTATTCCGAGGCCGTGACGGCCTCTGCGGTTACCCGGAAGAGGGCTTCCGCCAGGGAAACCGTCTCAGTGCCGGTTTCTTTAAGAGAAAGAGAATCTATCAGTTTAAAAACCTCATCGGTTGACAGTACATGCAGCATGTGAATCTCCGCCTTTCCAGGATACTTTTTCCTGTCCGGCTTCCGGGAAGTCGTCAGGATTCTATCATTATACTATGAATTTCAGCACTGTGTTATAATGGAATACAGGAAATGATGGTGTTCTTCGGGATCAATAAGGTGATTTTTGCGCCGGGCTTCGGCGAAAAGAAGCAGAGAGGATAAATACGATGGCAGAGGTAAAACTGCTGGGAACGCGGGGGTCGGTTCCGGTATCCGGAACGGATTTTTCGGTATACGGAGGCGCCACCTCCGCCTATATGCTGCAGGCAGAAGGGGAGGTTCTGTTTCTCGATGCGGGAACGGGGATACGGAATGTGCAGGCGGAGGATGTCCGGGGGGACCATATCCACATTCTCCTGACCCATACCCATATTGACCATATCCTGGGCCTGCCCTTCTTCCTGCTGGAACACTGCATAGGAAAAACCGTGGAGATATGGGGAAGAAGCCGCAGAGGAGAAAGCATCGAAGAACAGCTGAACCATCTGTTTTCCCTGCCCCTGTGGCCGGCACCCCTCAGGGCCTATCCGGGGATAGAATACCGGTTCCGGGAGGTTCCGGAGGAAGCTTTTGATATCGGACCGTTCCGGGTTCGCGCCATGGAGTCGAACCATCCCGGCGGTTCCCTGGTCTGCCGGGTGGATGTCCGGGAAAAGAGCATGGTGCTGGCGACAGATTTTGAGCACGGAGAAGAGGCATCCGCTGCTCTGGCAGAGTTCTCCGCCGGCGCAGATCTCATCCTGTATGACGGGCAGTATACTTCTGAAAATTATGAGAAGCACAGAAACTTCGGCCACTCGACGCCGGAGGAGGGAATAAAGCTCCTCCGGCAGGCGGGCGCCGGCCGGCTTATGATTGTCCATCACGACCCGGGACAGACGGATAATATGCTTGCGGCCCGGGAAAAGGCAGCAGGTCAGGAGAATGTTTCCTTTGCGAGGGAGAAAGAGACGGTGATTTTATGAGAGAATACTCTGTGCAGCAGATGATTCATATCGCCATCGCCATGTCGGCGGAAAAGGACACCACGGCCCTTCTGGACCGGATTCTCACGGAGGCCATGGAGATCACGAACTGTGACGGCGGTACCGTCTATGTGCGGGAGAAGGACGGGCTGCACTTTCACAACATGATCACGAAGTCAAAGGGATTTCACCGCAAACGGACGGGGAAGGAAGAGATTGCCCCGCCGGTGCCCATGACGAGAAGCCATGTATGTGCCTGCGCAGCCATGGACCATAAGAAGATTAACATCCGGGACGTGTATCTTGCGGAGGACTACGACTTTTCCGGTGCGGCAAAGTACGATAAGTACAATGATTACCGTACCTGCTCCATGCTGGTTGTGCCCATGGAGGATGAGAAGGGCCGGAATATCGGCGTTCTGCAGCTGATCAACGCCATGGATGAAGAGGGACATGTGATCGCTTTTGACCCCGCCTGCGAGGACCTGATAGAGGCCCTTTCTTCCCTTGCGGCCATCAGTATGAACAACAGCAGGCTGGCAAAGTCGGTGAACGATATTCTCCACTCCTTTGTGACCGTGATGGTGGATGCGGTCGATGCGAGAAGCGCCTACAATGCCAATCACACAAAGAGCATGGTGCAGTACGCCTCCCGGTTCCTCTCCTGGCTGGATGAGACGGAGGCGCCCTTCCGCGTGCCGGAGGAGGAGAAGGACCCCTTCCTGATGAGCGTATGGCTGCACGATATCGGCAAGCTGGTCATCCCGCTGGAGGTGATGGACAAGGCCACCCGCCTGGGGGATAAGGAAGAGCGGGTTATGCACCGCATTGAGACAGCATCCCTCATGGAGAAGATCCGGGGACTCACAGCCACAGCGGAGGCGGAGGATGCGGCCGCCTGCGAAGCCCGGCTGAAGGAGGCCGAAGTACTCCTTCGGAAGGCCAACACCGCGGGATTTCTTTCCGATGAGATGCTGGATGCCCTGGCGGCCATAAAGGATATTCCCTGCCTCACGGCAGGGGGGAACCGGGTTCCGCTCCTCACGGAAGAAGAATATGCTGCAGTCACCGTGCGGAAGGGAACGCTCACCGCAGAAGAACGAAAAGAGATCGAGCGCCACGTGGAATACACGGGGAGTCTTCTGGGGAAAATGGTTTTTGAGGGAGATTATGAGGAGGTGCCGAAGTGGGCCTCCATGCACCATGAATTCCTGAATGGGACGGGATATCCGGATCATAGAAAGGCGGAGGAGATTCCGCCGGAGGTCCGGCTTATCACGATTCTCGATGTCTACGATGCCCTGACGGCGGAGGACCGTCCCTACAAGCCGCCGATGCCGCCGGAGAGAGCATTTTCCATCCTGGAAAGCATGCGGGATGAGGGAAAGCTGGACGGGGAGATGCTCCGGATGTTTAAAGAAAGCGGCGCCTGGAAGAAACCAGACGCCGTACAGAAAACCGAATAAGATTAACGGGACAGATGGTCGAGGGTGAGTATTTCAAAGCCCTCGGCCTTTCCTTTGAGCCGGATGGAGGATCCGAGGGAGGTAACCTGCGCCCGATCTCCCAGGATATCCGCCACCGCGCGGGAGATGAGGATCGTTCCGCCGGGGGCGTTGGACTCCAGTCTTGAGGCGGTGTTCACGGTGTCGCCGATGGCGGTGTAATCCATCCGCTTTGGCGCGCCGATGTTGCCGACGACGGCGGGCCCGTAATGGACGCCGATGCCGAAATGGACCGTGCGGCCGAAGCGCTCCTGGAGCTCCTGTCCCAGGGCCTTCGATCCCTCCACCATGTCCATGGCGGCCTTACATGCCAGATAGACCGGGTCCTCCTGCTCCACCGGGGCGTTCCAGAAGGCCATGGTGCAGTCACCCACAAATTTGTCCAGGGTGCCGTGGTTCTTCATGATGCACTCCGTGGTCAGGGTCAGGTACTTGTTGACAATCTCCACGACGGTGGGGGGATCCAGGGATTCGCTCATGGTTGTGAAGCCGCGGACATCCACGAAGAGAACGGCGATATCATACATTTTTCCGCCGAGCTCCAGGGCTTCGGGGCCCTGAGAGAGGAGCTGCTTCATGACGGCCGGGTCCACATAGCGGCCGAAGGTCCGGGAGATGCGGTTTTTCTCCCGTCTCGCCCGGATGTAGTTGGCGGCCACCGAAGCGATGAACAGGACGGTGACGGCCAGGGGAATCCAGAGCACATGGAGCACCAGGCCCGCCCGGGCATAGAGGAGCTTCGCGAGAACGAGCCACAGGGCGCAGGTTCCGATCCAGACCGCGGCCGAGGGAAGGATCCGCCGGTCCAGGAAGAACAGCAGCAGGCCCGCGGACAGCAGGAAGAGAACTGCCAGCTGGGCGGTGCGGGATGCCTCCTTCGGGTAGAAGCCCCGGGTGAAGGCATCGATCAGGTTGGCGTGGATCTCCACGCCGTACATGGGCGCCGCGTGGGAGATGGAGGTGCGGTACTCATCCTGCATGGCCGCCGCGTAGGGGCCGATGAGGACGATTTTTCCGGCAAATGCTTCCGGCGGGATGCTCCCGTCCAGCACATCGGTGATGGAGATGCCGTCAGAGTATCCGCCGGGCGCTTTCGTGAAGGGGATATAGAAGAATCCCTCTGTATCGTCCGGCGCCGGATTCGGGGCGATGCCCGATGCGCTGCACCAGCGCTCATAGACAGCCCGGGAGAGTGAGGGAACCTCCCCCGTCCCGGGGACATCGATCTGAAGCAGGCCGTGGCGGAGCACCGCGTCCTCGTCCTCCATGGTGTTGATGTGGGCCACGGTGGATGCGGCGGCAAGCTCCGGGTAGGGTTCCTCCCAGTTCTGGACCCGGCGGTCCGCCATATAGAAGACATCGCCCTCGGTCACGAGCTCGCTCCCGAAGACCGCGGAGCCGGCGGTGATGACATTGCCCCCTTCCCCGCAGGCCCGGGCCAGGTTTTCGTCCGCCGCAGGATCCGGTCCGGGACCGACGAAGAGGACGTCGATGCCGATGGCAGCAGGGCGCAGGTCCGGCCCGCCGCTGTTCAGCTTCCGCACCGCTTCCGCCATGACGTTCCGGGACCAGGGCCAGGGGCCGAGCTCCTGGAACGCGCGGTCGTCAATGCCGACGATGGCGATATCCGCCTGTCCGGCGGACTGTTCCTGGTAAAACCGGTCGGAAACGGTGCCGTCGGGGGCCGAGAGTACGCCGGAGGCCGCGGCAAAGGAAAACAGTGCGGCGACGGCGAGGGTAAGGATGATGTTCAGGATACGGTCGGTTGATTTTTTCATGATTCGGGATTATCTCTTCTGGCAAGCTGTGAGGAAGTTGCTTTTTCTTCTGGTTTTGCAAGCTGTGACGGCGTGGCGGCGGGAAGCGTTTCATCTTCCTGTGCGGGAGGCGTCTCCGGGACAGGTTTGGCCGCGGTGTTTGCGGTTTCTTCCTTTTTTACGGAGGTTCTGCCGGCGAGATCATTTTCCAGTGTTTCTTCGGGTTCGGGGAGATCCTCCGCCCCGCCGAGGCAGGTGATCCTTACATCTTCGAGGATATCATTTCCTGAGCCCGTTTTCAATCTGCCCCAGCGGGACTGCGACCCGGCGAAAATCACCTCTTCCAGGCTGTCAAGCCCGTACAGGGCGTTCTTTCCGATGGAGGTGATATCCGCCTCCATGCGGATGCGGGTGATGGAGATCTTTCCGTCCCGGTACCAGGGCGCCGTGGTGTGGCCATCCTTTACACTGTAATCCTGCATGGGGCCGGAACCGATGAAGTGCAGCACATACGCCTTATCTGCGCCGCTCTCCTCATCTTCCGTCAGGGCCCACCAGAGGTCTCTGCCGCAGGGGCCGCCCATGGTCCGGCGCACCACCGGGACAGAGCCCTCATCCAGCTTCGGGGAGATAGCCTTTGATCCCTGGGCCAGGATGATGCCCTCATTGGTGAAGGAACTTCCGTCATGATTCACCATCTCGCCGCGGTTGAGGATGAAGCCGGTCCCGTTTTCGCCGGATATGTTGCGGAAGGTGCCTTCCATGACGCCGTCGCCGTTGTGGATCACGCCCTTTGGGCCGTTGGTGATGGTTCCGGCGTTGTTGACGGTGTGGTCGCTGAAGTTATAGAGGGATCCGGTATTGTCCAGTTTGCCGCCCTCCTCCACATTGATGGTTCCGAGGTTGTAGAGGGTGCCCTCATTATACAGGGTGGCGCCATTTTTCACGTTCACCGTGACGCCTTCCGCAATAATCATCTCCGACCATGCCGGAACGGTGAAATTACTGTCCATAGCAAGCACGTCTGACGTTCCTGCTCCCAGATAGATGGGGCCGCTGTCAAAAGCCGATTCAAGGGTGCTCAGATCGCCGGCAGGAAGGGTGTATATCGGACAGGAGTGTATCGAAAAATGGACATCGTCGCCGGTCATCTCAAAGGAAAAGGACAGGGTATCGCCGGACCGGAGAATTCCGGAAGCCCAGGCACCCGGAAGCGCTTCCCCGCTTATCTGCGGGTAGGCATAGATGAGATAACCGCCCGCTCCGGCATCCGGATTGGTAAATGTAACCTCGACGGTCTGTCCGCGCCGTACTTTTTTGGAGGTACGGATATCTTCCCCGTCGGCGGTTATGGTGAAAAAGTCCTCATCTGACTCTGTGTAGGAACAGGTATAAACGGTTTCGTCGGTGAAGGACAGTCCCACGGTATCCCAGGGCATGGTGACGGTGATGGACCGGGTTTCTCCAACCGGGATGTTCAGGGTGCCGTTCTCCAGATCTTCGCAGTCGAACTCGTAGGAGTATATCCGGTCATGGAGGCCGTTGTTGGTAAAACGGAATTCGACAGAGTCTCCCTTTTTCGCCGTGCCGGAAGACGCCCCGTTCACCAGAATGGTCTGCGCGATGTCGTCAAGATCATACCCGAAACGGGAATCCGTTGTGACGGGGAACTGGTGGTTCCAGTCCTCGGAGAGGACGTAGCTTCCGCTGTCGGGAACGCCGGTGTACAGGAAAATGGCGGGGGACACGATATCGGTGTAGGACGCGGCGCGGAAGGTGGTGCTGCCGGGGTCCGTGAGCACCCCGGATAAGGCGCCGGAATAATCCGCGGCGGGACCTGGGCCGGTGTTG
>Ga0256407_10003446_pt1 | contig 28118 bp, 16 predicted proteins | sample RumenRJG_04DNA_FD_193489 | JGI IMG/M metagenome (GOLD analysis project Ga0256407, IMG submission 193489) | Bovine rumen microbial communities from Lethbridge, Alberta, Canada - RJG_04 | ecosystem: Host-associated > Mammals > Digestive system > Stomach > Rumen | place: Canada: Alberta...
GTACTCCTTATACTGACGAGACAGCAAACTCTTACTTCGGCCGTATCAACTACGACTACAACGAGACTTATATGTTCAGTGCCATTCTCCGTGCTGATGGTTCATCCCGTTTCGCCGACGGACACCGCTGGGGCTACTTCCCCTCTTTCTCTGCAGGCTGGGTGATTACCAATGAGAAGTTTATGCAGCCCACCGCTTCCTGGCTCGACTTCTTGAAGCTCCGCGCCGGCTGGGGTCAGAACGGTAACAAGAACATTGGTGATGCCTTTGGCTATCTGGCCACATTCTCTTATGGAGATTATGGCAACTACTCTTTTGGCAATACCAAGGAGAACTCCACGCAGGGTGCTTATCTGAGCCGTCTGTCCAACGAGGACCTGAAGTGGGAAACCTCTGAGCAGACCGACATCGGTCTCGACGCCCGCTTCCTCAACGGTCGCTTGAGTGCTACGATGGACTGGTACTATAAGAAGACCAAGGACCTGCTCGTACAGGTTCAGGTGCCGGGCACCTCTGGCTTCTCTACGCAGTGGCAGAATGCCGGTACCGTACGTAATACCGGTTTTGAGATTGCCCTGAACTGGAACGACAAGATTGGCCGCGACTTCAACTATGGCGTGAACTGGAACATGGCCTACAACAGCAACAAGGTTACCAAGATCAACAATGCCAACCACTACAATGAGGGTGGTAATGACTTGCTTGCTCAGAACACAGGTATCATGGCTCGTATGGAGGAAGGCCATCCCATTGGCTACTTCTATGGCTATAAGACCGAGGGCGTGATGCAGAACGCAGCCGACATTCAGGCTTATCTCGACAAGAACTGTGGCGGCAGCGCTGCAAACTCTCTGCAGGGAGCAGACATCAAACCGGGTGATCTGAAGTTTGTGGATGTCAATCACGATGGCAAGATCGATGCCAACGACAAGACCGAACTTGGTGATCCTAACCCAGATGTGACGATGGGCTTTGGCTTCAACATTGGCTACAAGGGCTTCGACCTGAGCGCTACAGCTTATGGTGCATTCGGCCAGCAAGTGATGCGCTCTTGGCGTAAGTTCACCGATGGTCAGTATGAGAACTACACCACCGAGGTGTACAAATACTGGCATGGTGAGGGCACTTCCAACAAGTATCCTCGCCTGGCTCCGGGCAACACAGGTCCCAACTGGCAGCAAATCTCTGACATCTACTGCGAGAACGCCAGCTACCTGCGCCTGCAGAACCTCACCGTGGGTTACGACTTCAAGAACATCTGGAAGAGCTGTCCGTTTGAGCAGCTGCGCCTCTACTTCACCGCTCAGAACCTCTTCACCATCACTGGTTACGATGGTATGGATCCTGAAAACGGTATGGCACTCAACAGCAGCGAGCCTTGGGTGACTGGTGTGGATGTCGGTAACTATCCTTCGCCGCGTACATACCTGATTGGTGTCAACATTAAATTCTAAAATCTGAAACAATGAACAAGCTATTATATTTATTGTCAGCAGCTACGGTAAGTCTCACGCTGGCATCCTGCTCTCTGGATGCTGACGACATTACCGAAGCTACCACCGACAAGTTCCCTACAACGGAAGAGGACGCAACAGCCTCACTTGCCGGCGTATATAATAATCTCAACCAGGTGGCAGCCACACCACAGGAGTCATTCCTCTATGTTTCCATGCTGGCCAGTGACGACAATCTCGGTGGCGGTGGTACCAACGATAAGCTCATGCAGGCTGAGGACTTGCTCTGCAACTACAACCAGAACATGACAGAGCAGTTCTACAAGGACCGCTATCAGGGCATCTCTCGTGCCAACATTCTGATAGAGGCACTGCCTAAGATCACATCTCTGTCCGAGGAAGTGCGCAACACCGACCTCGGCGAGGCTCTCTTCCTTCGTGCGTTCTACCACTACGAGCTTGCCTCCATGTATGGCAATGTGCCTTTGATGACCGAGGCTACCGGTAAGGTAGTCAAGCAGGGCGATGTGAAGACACTTTGGGGACAGATTCTTCAAGACTTCTATCAGGCCACACAGCTGCTGCCTGCCAAGCGCCGCTACGACGGACATGTGGACAAGTACACCGCCGAGGGTATGCTGGCACGTGCCTTTCTGTTCTACACAGGCATGTATTGCAACGGCACAGAGCTGAAGGACTTGGTCAGTACTACCTATAACCCGCTCAAAGAGGTGGACCTGCCCGACGGCACCAAACTGACGAAGAAGATGGTCTCAGACCTCGTTGACGACTGCGTCAACAAGTCCGGCTACTCTCTTGTCTCTGACTACCGCAACCTTTGGGCCTATACCAACCGCTGCACAGTGGAAGACTATGATTACACCAAAGGCAAGGGCTTGAAATGGGTAGAGAACGACCAGACAAAGGCAAACGACAGCAACCCCGAGTCGATGTTCGCCATCAAGTTCAACAAACTTGCTTCCTGGAGCACAACTATCGGCTACGCCAATGGTTACGCACTTCACTTCGGTATGCGTGGCGGTCAGGACTACGCTAATACATTCCCCTTCGGTCAAGGCTGGGGAGCAGGTCCTGTAGCCCCCAATCTTGTGAAGGAGTGGGAAGCTGACGAGCCTAACGATATGCGCTTGGAGGCTTCTATTCAGGATGTCAACAAACTACCGGCATACAAAAGAGGCGGCTGGGCTGACTTCGTTCAGGAGACCGACTATTACGAGAAGAAAATTTCTCCTATTTCTGCCAAGAACGGCAACAAGTATGTATGCTGCTTCGAAGATCTGATGTATGGCGACAAGGGTGGACTCAGTGGCGGTTACGGCAATAACATGCAGCTCGACAACATCCACGACCTCGTGCTTCTGCGCTTCGCCGACGTGCTGCTCATGCAGAGCGAGTTGGAAGAGAATGTCTCTGGTATCAACGTGGTGCGTGCCCGCGCCGGTTTGGCTCCTATCGCTTCTTACTCTCTTAAGGCTCTTCAGAACGAGCGTCGTCATGAACTCGCCTTCGAGGGCGTGCGCTGGAACGACATCCGCCGCTGGCATATCGCCGCACAGGCTTTGGAGGCACAGACCAACCAGCCTGTCTACTATTGCGGAAAGGAGGGAAAGAACACAGCCCACAATGGTGGCTATGCAGCCCGCTACAATGCTACAGCCGGATTCTTCAAGATGCCTGAGAACCAGATTTCCTTGGGTAGCGTAGAACAAAACCCAGGCTGGGACAACAGTTCCGAATACCAGGGCTGGTAAAAGCTTTGTTTCACTTTAAAAGAACATTGACATGAAAAAGATATTTTTTGCAATGCCTCTGCTGGCCTTGGCATTAGCTTCCTGCGATCCTTCTGATATTGAAGGTGGATCTGAGTGGAGAGATGTCGCCGCTGACCAGCTGAAGGTAAGTGCCACACCCGTTCAAGTGGACGGAAAAAACTCCAATCAGATACACGTGGTCTGCAACTCACCAACCAATGTGGCATGGCAGGCAGACCAGTTGATTGAGAACACTACGAACACTGTTTCTGCTGACGCTACCATCTACTTCACCAAGTTGGGGCAGAACACGGTGAAGTGTCTGACAACCAACGATGGCGGTACTCCCGAGGAGAAAGACCTCACCGTGCAGGTGGATACCATCACTTACCTCACCGATGATCTGAAAAATCGTCTTTGCGTCGGTCAGACCGGTGGCCCCGATCACTTTGGCATAGGCTTCAACAAAGCCCTCATCAAGGTCGAGCAGGACAAGGACGCTCAAGGCAGACTGGGCAACAAACTGAACATTGTCAGCAATGTCAACCCTGTGCTCTGCACCTTCAAGTGGGGCACCACGACGCTCGACAAGAACATTGGCTCTCTGACTGTCTACGATATTGACAAGCCGCTGAAGCTTTCTGTTGACATCATGGACGCTGCAGGCAACAAGAAGACTATCGATCTGGGTGAGTACACAGCTCAGACGTATACCGAGGCTCCGGCAGAGATTAAGCTGATCACCGGTTGCGATCCGAAAGACCCGGCAACAGCCAACGCTACAAAGACATGGGTGCTTGCCGCCGGCAACAATTGGGGTAACGGTTCAAGTACAGATGCTGCCGGAAGCTGGTGGATGACCGACATCACAGGTCAAGGTGGTTCCTACGGTGAGATGACCTTCTCTTGGAAAGACGGTACGCTGACCACGGTCATCACCGACGAGTCCAACGAGCGCGGCGACAAGAGCGGAACGGGCACCTTCAAGCTCGACTTCTCGGCCCGCAATGCCAGCACGAACGTCATCTGTAACCTTATCACAAGCGGTGCCGGAAACATTGTATTCCCGTACATTATCAATGAAAATTTCAAGGAAGGCCACAGTTTCGAGATTACGAAGGTCACAGACGAAGACCTTTACATCCGTGCCCAGCATACCACACCAAGTGGCGAGGGTACCTTCTGGCACTTCGTTGTTAAGAAATAGGTTTCTTTAATAAGCATTTTCAAGCATGCGCCATGAGTCTGTTCTGGCAGACTCTTGGCGCTGCTTTCTTCATTTATCATTTGTATCAACTACCTTTTTTATGCGGTCGTTCATTCATAAGCATTTGCAAGGCATCCTTTCCCTGCTCTTTGCCGTCGCCATCGCGCTCTTTTGGGCCTTCCCTTACCGGTGCGCACTGAGCTACCAGGAGCAGTATCAGTTGTTTCTCTTCACCCCATCCTATTTCACCGAGCGCATCAGCGTGCCGGGTGGACTGGCCGACTATGTGGCCGAGTTCATCACACAGTTCTATTATGTCTATGCGTTAGGTGCCATTCTCCTTGCTCTTGTCTTCTTTTGTCTGCAACGACTCACGTGGGTGCTGATGCGCCGCAGCGGCGTGTCGCAATCTTGGTATCTGCTGAGCTTCATCCCCACCGTGGCCCTTTGGGCGCTCATGGGCAACGAAAACGTGCTGCTCTCCTTTTCCATTGCCTTGCTCGGCATGGAAGAGCTCATGCTCCACTATATCATTGTGCGCGACCATAGCCGTGGCTGGATAGCTCCTGCCGTCTATCTGCTCATCGCCATTCCCGTGGGCTACTGGTTGTTCGGGCCGGTAACAATAGGAGTAGCACTGGTCGGAATTTACAGCCCCTCCCTAACCCTCCCTAAGAGGGAGAGAAAGAGCAACCTCAAAACACTTTTGACGCCTTGGGGCCAGACACTGCTGAGCGTTCTCTATTTCGTGCTCATCGTCTGGCTCTGTGGTCTCTTCCTGCAATATCCCTATTACAAGCTGTTCGGTGGCATCAACTACTTCCGCTATCCCGGCGTCATCCCCGTCATGCAGTGGGTAGTGGCCGCATTGTTTGCCCTGCTGCCCCTCGTAACTTCCTACCTGCCACGCTTGGAGGGCAAGAAAGCCATGCGCGCCGAAATTGCTCAACTCGTCGTCATCGTGCTTGCTGCCGTGCCCCTGCTGCGTTTCAGCTTTGACCGTGCCACCTACGAGCTCATCGACTACGACTATCTTGTGCGCACTCATCAGTGGCAGCGCATCATCGAGAAAGCCGGGAAGCATCAGGCCTCGTCGCCGATGAGCGTGAGCTGTGTCAACCTCGCACTGGCCATGCAGGGACAGCTCTGCGACCGTCTCTTCGAGTTCTATCAGAATGGCGCAGAGGGCCTCTTTCCCACGTTCACCCGCGACATGACCTCCCCGCTGCCCACCGCCGAGGTGTTCTATCAGCTTGGCATGGTCAACGATGCCGAGCGCTACACTTTCGAGGCACAAGAAGCTATCCCCAACTACCGCAAGAGCGGACGCTTGACACGCCGCATCGCCCAGTGCGAGATCGTCAACGGCAACTATGCCGTAGCAGCCAAATATCTGCGCATGCTCGAGCATAGCCTGTTCTATCGCCAATGGGCCAAGAGTCAGGAGCGGTTTCTCTACAATGATGTCGCTGTCAAAGCCGACCCGGAATACGGTCGTCTGCGCGACATCCGCATCAAACGCCACGACTATCTCTTCAGCGACCAGGAGATGGACCAGATGCTCGGCCTGCTGCTCGTCGACAATAAAAAGTACGACAACCGCATGGCCTACGAATATCTCATCGCCTACGAACTGCTTCAGCGTGACCTGGGCCGCTTCATGCGTTACTATCCTCTCGGTCGCTTCGTGCAGTTCGACCATATCCCCTACGCCATCCAGCAGGTGCTCATCGGCTCATGGCTGCAACGCCACAACACGCTGCAGGGCATGCCCTACAGTGTCGACCGGCAGAATGTCGACGCCACCGTGGCCTTCATACGCGCCTATATGACCAACCGCAACGACCCTGTCCTCAATCAGCCGCCACTCGCCTACAACGCCTGGCACTATCTGCTCATGGGTGGCAACACCAAGAAGAAGGGCAAGGAAAAGATGCAGACCATCTATTGATAACCTTTTTAGAACAACACTGGAATGAAGAAAATAAGTTTCATAATCGCCTCATCACTTGTTGTGGTCCTTAGTCTTAACCTTGGACTGCTGACCTCGTGCAGCAACAAGCCGTCCAACGCCACGCAGGTCAACGCTCAGCCTAAGATCTTCCCCGACTATGCGGGCACGACCATCCCCGTGGACATCGCGCCACTGGACTTCAACGCGGTGGGCCAGGATGCCGAGACCATGTACGTCGTGGTGAAAGGCTCGAAGAGCGGTGAGATGGAGGCAAGTGGCGACTACGCAGACTTCGATGTGGACGACTGGCACAAACTCACGGAAGAGAACAAGGGCGGCAAGCTGACGTTCTCGGTCTTCGTCAAGCGCGGCGGCGAGTGGAAACAATATCGTGACTTCACGGTCAACGTCTCCTCTGATCCGCTCGGCGAGTGGGGATTGACTTATCGCCTTATCCCTCCCGGCTACGAGGTCTACGGCAAGATGGGACTCTACCAGCGCAACCTGAGCAACTTCGATGAGCAGGCGATTCTCGTCAACACCGCAGTGCCCGGCGCATGCCTCAACTGCCACACAAGCAACCGCACTTCGCCCGAGCAGTTCACCTTCCACATCCGTGGCGCCAATGGCGGCACACTCATCTCGCAACACGGAAACATGGAAATACTGAAAGCGAAGAACGACTCGCTCAAAGGCTCCATGGTCTATCCCTATTGGCATCCATCGGGACAGTGGATTGCCTACAGCACCAACCAGACCCACCAAAGTTTCCATGCCATCCGCAACGAGCGCATCGAAGTTTTTGACCAAGCATCAGACGTGCTCATCTATCATCCTGCCACGCATCAGATCGTGCTCAACCCAGCGGTGATGACAAGGGACCACTACGAGAACTACCCTGTGTTCTCGCCCGACGGACGCACACTCTACTTCGTCTCCTCTACGGCTTGGGACATCCCGGCGCACTATAAAAACATCAAGTATAACATCTGCCGCGTGGGCTTTGACCCTAAGACCGGACGCACCATAGGCAAGGTTGACACCATCTTCAACGCCCGCCAGATGGGTAAGAGTGCCAACCATCCGCGCCCGTCCTACGACGGCCGGTTCCTGCTCTTCACGCTGAGCGACTACGGCTGCTTCCCTATCTGGCACAAAGAGGCTGACCAGTGGCTGCTCGACTTGCGCACGATGAAGGCACGCCCACTCACGGAAATCAACAGCAACAACACTGACTCATGGCACAACTGGAGCCGCAACAGTCATTGGATCGTCTTCACCTCGCGTCGCATCAACGGCTACTACACCCAACTCTATCTGGCTCATGTCGACAGCCGTGGACGCATGGGCAAGCCCTTCCTGCTGCCTCAGCGCAATCCCTGGCTCTACTACGACCGCCAGCTCAACAGCTACAACACGCCCGACTTCACACTGAAGCCCGTCCGCCTCAATGCCCGAAAGGCGGCAGACGGCATCCGCAGCGAACAACGCGTGGCGACGGAAATCAAGTAAGACCACGACAAAGAGACTGCCAATAGGAACATATATACATATATAAAAGTCTGTTCGCATCAACTCCATTGTGAGTTGATGCGAGCAGACTTTTACTTTTTTATAAGATGCTTACGGCCTTACTTATTTCAGATTGTATATTCTGGCCTTACCTCCCTTTACCGTCAGTTTGCTGTACGGATCAGATGGGAATACAATATTACTCATAGCCAACTTTCCATCAGCATCGAAAGCTTCGATGCTACTCTTGTCGATAAATATTTGGAGCGTTTTTATCTTGCCATAAGTAGGTGCCGTAGTCACTGCTGCGAAGTCAGCACTAAAGCTGGTATCGCCGCTCTTAGTGCGATCCATAGAGAAAGTCTCGTCCTTTGCGTTGTAGGTCATGACGACCTTCTCTCCCTTGCTGTTGGCAAGCGTTATCACGGTGTTGCCACGAAGCTGCACGTCGACTCGGCATGCCGGTGACAGCGAGGTCTGAGGCTTCTTGGCAAAGGCGTTAAGAATCTCCGGCGATGGCTTCACACTGCAATAGCCCTGCCCGCGATACTCGAAATAGCCAAGATCACGTGCAATGCCGTTTGCAGAACGGTATTGCTTTGTGGGCACTTGGGCAGCATACTGCCAGTTGCTCATCCACGGCAGGGCGACATGACGTCCGTTGGGAGCATTGTTGAAGGTCACCGTAGCATAGTGATCCTTACCCCAATCCATCCACTTCGTAACAGAGGGGTCGGTGTCACAGGTGAACTTATGTCCATCGAAAGAGCCCGTGAAATACTGTGTAGCCGAGCCGCCGAAGGGCCCACCTGGGTTAATGTTGCAAACGAGAATCCAATGGCCGTTGCCCATGTCAAGTAGATCGGGGCACTCCCACACACCAGCATGAGAGCCATATCCCTCACCAAAGTCGCTCTCGAACGTCCAGTCCTTGAGATTTTTCGAAGAGAAGAGTTTCATATGCTGCTTCTCCGAAACGATGAGTATCCACTTACTCTCTGGTGCATACCATATCACATGCGGGTCACGGAAGTCGGGGATATCAGATACCAATACGGGGTTATTGGCGTATTTGGTAAACGTCTTGCCGTTATCAGTGCTGACAGCCATGCTCTGAGTCTGTGCTTTACCGGCAGAAGTATAATAGGCCACTACGGCATCAGGTCCGAAGCCTGCCGTGTTATCCTTATCCACCACAGCCGAGCCACTGAAGATGGTGCCCAAGGCATCGGGCTCGATGGCCGCACCCTCAAACTTCCAGTGTACCAAGTCAGTACTTGTAGCGTGACTCCACGTCATATTGTCCCACAGTGAACCGTAGGGATTGTGCTGAAAAAAGAGATTCCACACACCGTCCTTATAAAACATGCCGTTAGGATCGTTCATCCAACCGTATGCGGGTGAATGATGATAGGCAGGGCGGAATTTCTCGCGATTGACAGTGTCGTAGTTGGCAGAGGTCTTCATCAGCTTCCAAGCGGCAAAGTCGCTCGTCGCAGCCTTACTGGCTGAGTTGGCGGCATCGCCACGGTTAACGACAACATCCAAAAGTACCGACTCTCCGCTCTTGGTGTAGCGGCTAATGTCAAGAGGAACATAGTAGTCGACTTTATTCACGGCCAAGCGCACGTTGAGTTCCTGTACCACGGTATTGTTCTTGATAACCCTAATGTAGTCACTATTCTGATTTTCCTCAACAGGAAGAAGGACATAGTGGTCATCAGCAGGCACACGCATCATGACATGGTCGTCGGCAAGTACTTGTGGATGTAGCTTCGCGCCTGGTTGTGCCGACAGAGGACGTGACAACAGCAGGAAAGCTGCGAAAAGGAAATGAGAGATTTTCATAAGTTGGTAAGGACTTAATATTGTCGTACTTCTACGTTACTGACATCTATCGCACCGCCATAGCTGTTGATGCTCCAGCAATTCTTTTGAATGCCATAGATGCGGTTGGTGTAGCAGGCGGCATCATTAATATACATGACACAGACACTGTTGTCGGTGTAGATAGTGATATGATAGGTGTTGTCCGACGGTCGGTCGAAGACATACCCGTCGATGCCTGCGATGAATCCGGCACCCTCGGTACCTTCCTGCTCAAAGTTGACCTTGCGCGTGTTCTCGCTTTCAGGGTTAACAACGAGCGTGTAATACTTCTTCGAGTCACTGCCTCTGACGAGCGAAATACCGAAGCGATCGGTGTTTCCACTGATCTTCACCGTGAAGGAGATGCGGTTGCAGTTGCCCAAACGGTTGAAGAGCACGTTACTCTCGCCTGTGAGCCGGAATCCGTTGCTGCCTTGCGCCACAGCTCCCTCACTGAGTGTCTCTGCCTTGACAGTTTGCTCCTTATTATATTTATTGCTTATTCCAGGCACCTCACCTAATGTCAGCGAGCCATCGCTGTGCTGTATGAGGCGGTGCATGACGAGGTTGCCCGCCCATTCCGGCTCGGCTGGTGAGGCTCCGACAGCAATGTTGTCCTTACCCGAACGTGTGGGACACCAGCCCCAAATATATCTGTTGGTACCATCAGAGGCTGTCTTGCCGGCATAGAAGCCACGGCTGTCGAGAAATCCCTCATGGTTGTCGGGCCATTGCCCGGCGTCGTTGGCGGTGCACGCCTTCAGCTCGTCGAGCGTCTTACCCTTGAAATACTGCACACGGCGCACGGCTGCGAGCTTTTCGCTGTAGACCAGATACCACCAGTCGCCCATCTTGAAGACATCGGGACACTCATAGAAGCGGTCCCACATCATGTTCATAAACTGTCCGTTACTCGTCCAGTGCTTCAGATCGCCAGAAAGGAACTCTGCCAGCGTACCCTTGTTGTTGGCTGTCGTCGCCACGATCATGTGCCACTTGCCATCGTCACCTTTGAAGACGAAGGGGTCTCGGAAGTCGGATCGGCTGTAACCATAGTCGACACCACGGAGAATGAAGGTGCGGCTCTTGGTCCATGTCTTGAAGTCAGATGAGGTCGCCATCATCACAGCTTCACCACAGTCATTTGCTGACGGCTGGTATTTGTTGCCGGTATAGAAAGTGTAGTACTTCCCGTCGGCATCGTTGTATACCGTGGAGCCCGTTCCCAGCGCTGCGTCCTGTTCCTGAAGTCCACCGCAGGGGATGAGCTCACCAAGCTGTGTATAGTTGGCACCGTCGGTCGTGGACAGTCCCCAGATAGGGTGATAGGTGCCGGTCTGGTTGGGGCGAAAATCCTGAAGGTAGAGAATCTTAAAGTCACCAGCCTTAGGGTCATAGAATGGCATGGGGTCGCCGACATAACCTACCGAAGGCTTGTAATAGGTGTCCTGAGCCTGAGCATCAGTAGAGGCAAAGAAGGTCGTCGTCGACCAGTCTTTGGTCTCCATTGTCTCGTTGTCACTGCTGCAGGCTGTTATCGCCATGGCAGCAGCCATCAAGGTTGCAATTATCATTGGTTTCATGGTGTTCAGTGTTATTTGTTCATAAGATAGTTGAAAGCATTCTTCGTCATGCGTGCCACATTGGCATGATAGACCTCATTGGGCACGGTAGCCACACTGTACCAGTCGTAGCATCCCGATCCGATGCAGAGAATGTCGCCATGACCGTTGGCGGCAGGGAATTCCCAAGCCACGATAGCACCGTCGCCGCCGTAGGCAAGGTCTGTCGCCCCCGTCTTGCTGCGCCATGCCGCATAGTCGGGATATCCTCCCCAGTCGGAGCCGATGTGCCACTGTGCCGTAGAGTTGGTGATACGGTAGCCTGCGTCGCACGTGTAGACAGCGTTGGCGTCCCCGTCCTTCATAACGAGGTTTTGGAAGAGCGGATGGTTGGTGTGTCCCAGGATAGAGAAGCTCCAAGGTCCGCTCACGGTCTCGGCGTCAGCCTCGTTTTGTCCCCAGCAATTGTTGGGGCAAGCGTCGTTGGTCACAGCACCGATCTCAGCCGGCATGTTGGTGGCGTAGCGTGTGAAGAGGAACGAGCCGCCGTTGTTGTAGTAGTCGCGAAGCGCCACCGCAGCGTTGATTGCCTCAGGTGCAGCCTTCTCAAAGGCTTCCTTGCCGTCTACGCCGCCATCTTTATGGAAATGCCACCAGATGACCTTGCAGTTGGAGAGGTCGACAGTTCCATTTTTGATGTCGTCGAAGGAAGCATAAAGAGAGTTGGGGATGTTGGCTAGCATCCAGTTGCAGGCTGTCTGCTCCTCGATATTGAGTTGGTCCATGGAGGAAGCCAGTCCAACATAGACTGCTGATGGCTTGCCGATGGCAGTGACGGTGACAGTATAAGTAGCCTTGGCCGTATTGTTCGTGACAGTGTATTTCACCGGATGGGTGAAGTCGGTAGCTACTCCACTTTCAGGAGAGACCGTGGCGTTGTCGCTGATAGTGATGGTTGGTGTGAGGCTGGCCAGGTTGAGCGTGTTGGGGACGAAGACGGAGATGGTCTTCTTCTCCTCGTTGATGACGCCCATATAGATGCCGTTGATCTTGAACGATGTTATCTTTGCCTCGTCGTGCAGGGCAGAGATAGTCCAGTCGAGACACACATCACCATTGGTCACGTGCAAAACATGTGGTGTAAGGAGGTTGAGGGCATCGCCCTCCTTGATGTTGCTCTCAGCACCCTCGCTGAGCGTGACGGAGTTGATTTTCATGTTGCTGACATCGTAGCCTTCCGGTACACGCACGGTAATGGTACGTGCTAACTTGTTGATGATGCCATCGTAGTTGTCGGCCTTCAAGGCCATGACATCACAGTTGCCGTCGAGCAGCAGGTCGGAGGTGTTGGAGTCGGAGCAAGCCGTCAGAGCCAGCATCATGACGAGCGCGTATATGAAATAGAAAATCTTTGTCTTCATGGTTACCATTGTCCTATGTTTTGTGTGTAGTGTCCATTGGAAGCTGCAATCTGAGCATACGGGATGGGCAAATACTCGTTCTTGTTCTTTGTGAAATGAGCTGCAGTGTAGATCGAGCAGGCTTTTGATTCCTCTGCATAGTATTTATTGAGGACGCTGTCTGCCTCGCCCCAGCGTACGAGATCGAAGAATCGTTCACTTTCCATGCCCATTTCCAGACGTCGCTCCATCTTGACAATCTTCAGAGCCTGTCCCTGGTCGTAAGAGCCTTTGTAGGTAGCGATATTCATCTTCACGCCATAGTCGTGCTGATAGTTGGCGATGACGCTGGTGCTCTGTTTGGCGCGCTGACGCAACTGGTTGACAAGTCGGATAGCCTCGGGGATGCGCCCGTCGTTGAGTTGTACCAGAGCTTCTGCCCGCTCCAAGAGTACATCGGCATAGCGGAAGACGATGCGGTTCTCAGAGGTTCCCCACCACGACCCCTTGATGAGATAGGATCCCACAAGGTCTGGGTCGACGTTCTGCTTGAGAGTGACATAGTGGCCGTAGAGTCCGTTGGAGCGGCTCCATGTCGCACTGCCGTCCATGATGTATTTGGGATTGAACTCATAGGGCAGTCCCGGCATGCCGACGGTGAGGAAGAGCCGCGGGTCGGCGTAGTCGGTGGCCTTGTCATAGTCTTTCTGGTTGAAAGTGTTGAGCAGCGGCAGGCCGTCGGCACCCGTACGGAAAGCGTTGACGAGATTCTGACTGGGCTTGTAGAAGTCGCAGCCACCATCGGTGACACCGGCAATGTTGGGCACAATCAGACCGTAGCTCCAGTTTAGATTGCCGTATTTGGTGCCGTCGTTCTTAGAATACTGCATGGCCCAGATGCTTTCCTTACCGTTTTCATACTGCTCCTCAGGGCGAAAATTGTTGTGGAAGTCGCTCTCCAATCCAAAGCCTGCGGCGGTGTAGATAGCGGGATCGCTGTATTCCACCACTTTGGCGAGGTCTTCTTTGTTGATACTGGTGACCTCATTGGTGTTGGGATCATCTTGATGGTAAGCCTTGTAGAGATAAACCTTTGTGAGGAAAGCTGCAGCGGCGGCCTTCGTGGGGCGGCCCTTGTCGGCCTGGGTGACAGGCAATGTCTTGTAGGCTTCATCGAGGTCGTCAATAATGCGTTGCCAGCCTTCATCATTGCTGTACTGTCTGTTGGAAAGCTCGTTATACTGCTCTGTGGTGAGGTGCTCATCCATGACGAATGGGATGTTCTTGTACAGGCGCTTGAGAAGGAAGTGACCGTACGCACGGAGGAACTTCATCTCGGCGATTCGCTCGCTCTTTTTCGGATAAGTGGCCTCGTCGGTCTGGTCGAGAAGCGCGATGGCGGTGTTGACACGCGAGATGCCGTTGTAAAGCCGCTGCCACATGTCGCTGATGTTCCAGTTGGTGGTCAAGATGCCTTGCGATATTTCGAGCTGATGAAAGACATCACCGTCGCTGGTGCCGTTGCCGCCTTTATAGGCGTCGTCGCTGCGAACGTCATAGTTCCACATCGAGAACGAGGAGTTGATGTCTTCGGCTGAAATCCATATGGCGTAAGCCGAAGTGACAAGGTTATCGACATATTGTGAGGACTTCACCTGCTCATCGGTCAGCACGCCCTGCGGCACCTGCTTGTCAAGGAAGTCGGAGCAGCTGGCTGTTAGCAGGCTGAGAGCCAAAGCTCCAATATATATAGACTTTTTCATGGTTGTGACGATTGTATTAGAATGTTACATTGAGTCCGAACGTAATGTTCAAAGGAATAGGATAGCCATAGTTGGGATTCTCAGGATCCACACCGGTGAAGCTTGAGGAGTGGATCGTAATCAGATTCTGTGCACTGAGATAGAATCTCAGTCGCTGCATATACAACTTCTCAGCCACCTTGCCGGGCACATTGTAGCCCAGTTGTATGGTGCGCAACTTGAGATAAGATCCGTTCTCCACCCAGTAGGAAGAGACGCGCTTCTCGTTGTTGTTGTCGCTCAGCGAGAGAGCGGGGATACTGCTGTTGGGATTGGTCGGGCTCCAGGCATCGAGCAATCGGTGCCTTTATTGAGGAAGCCGATGTTTAAACCAGCCCAGATGTCGGTCTCTTTCTTCAGATCAGAGATGACGTCCACACCTTGTACTCCCTGCCAGAACATGGTGAAGTCGAATTGCTTGTATTGTAGGTAGACGTTCAGACCATAAGTGAAGTCGGGTACGGGATTGTAGATCCACTGTTGGTCAGCTTCTGTAATCACGTTGTCGCCATTGAGATCCTTCCATCTGATGCGACCCAAGGCAGCCCCCTCCTGTTTGGCATGATTGTCGATCTCGTCCTGACTCTTGAAGATACCGTCAGCGACATAACCCACTTGTGCGCCCATAGGATGGCCAATGACACTCTTCACACCGTTGCCGCCGAAGGTGCCGTTGGCTGCGACAGTGGCAGGGAGCTTGGTGATCTTGTTGCGGTAAGTACCGATGTTTCCGGTGATGTCATATTTCAGACCCCAACGGGTGTTATTACGGTAACCGAAGTTGAACTCCACACCCTTATTCTCCATTTCACCAGCATTGATCCACTGCGAGCTACCCTCACCCATGGCGGCGATGCCAGCCATCTGCACGAGGATGTTGGTTGTTTTCTTGTAGTACCAGTCGAGACTGCCATAGAGCGAGTTGTTGAAGAGCGTATAGTCGACACCTAAGTTGGTCTGTGTCGTTGTCTCCCACTTAATGTCGTTATTGCCAATCTGATTGCGCTTGAAGCCAGACGCAAGGATTTGTCCGCCATTGCTACCGGCGATGTCGTAGGAAGTGCCATAGCTCTGTCCGCCGCTCTCGTTGACGCCATAGTTGCTTTCATAGATGGTGTAGCGTGCGATGTTGGAGATTTCCTGGTTACCCGTCTGTCCCCATGAAGCGCGCAATTTGAGGTCGTCGATCCATTTTGCTTTCAAAAACTTCTCCTGACTGATGCGCCATCCAAGCGAGAAGCTGGGGAACATAGCGTAGCGGTTGTTCTTTCCGAAGCGGCTCGAACCGTCGTAGCGTACTGTCGCTGAGGCCAAGTATTTGTCGGCATAGGTATAGTTGACCTTGCCGAAATAAGATACCAGTGAATAGCCTTCGCCACCACCGTAGGCTTGGGCATTACCCATGCCGGCGCTGGGCCACATATAGTCGGGGTTGAGGATGATGTAGTTTTCCTTATAGCCAGAGAAGTTGATGTCGTCCTCTCGGTTGAGCTCCACACCGGCCATGGCATCAAAGCGGTGCTGGTCCTTGGCGAAGTTATAGGTAGCTACAGCGTTCCACATCCATTTTGTCCAATGCTCCTGTTTTGCCTCTGAAGCGTTCGTCGACGAGGCCACGTTACCCTCGGTAATGGGGTAGGTAAAGATACGCTGCTGTTTCTGAGCATAGTCGATGCCAAAGGTTGAACGGAGGTTGAAGCCTTTGAAAAGATGCAAGTTGACATAAGCATCACCAAAGGCGCGCCAGTAGGTGTAACGGTTGTCAGCGTTGCGATGCAGTCGGGCCACAGGATTCTCGCGGTCAGGATAACCGCCCACCGGGCCGGCATAGCTGCCATCGGTGGTGTAGACGGGGAGAGAAGGGTTGAACTGTAACACGTTCTCCAGGAACCCGCCGGGAGCCTGCACCTCTGACGTGCGGTTCAGAGTGAAATGCTCGCCTAAGGTCAGTACGTCCTTGATGACATGGTATTCGGTATTCATTCGTGAAGAGAAACGCTCGAAATCGGATGTCTTGATGATTCCGAGATTCTTGTAGTAGCCTAAAGAGAAATAGGATGAGCCACGCTCAGAACCATTGCTCACTGCCACATTATAATTCTGAATCACACCCGTACGCGTAGTCTCGTCAAACCAGTCGGTGTCTGCGGCAGGTGTCGTGCCGGCTGCATCGAGATATTTCGACATGCTGATGCTGTTGAGCACGGGATTACCAGCTGCGTTGTAGCCCCAATTATAGTGATAGCCCAGACCATTGGTGTTGGGGTCAAGACCGTCGTTGACATAGGCCTGCCACATCACCTGACCATACTGCTTGGCATTGAGCACATCCATCTTATGGGCATACATGGAGGCAGCAACGGAAGCGTCGACATCAACCTTCACTTTGCCGTTTTTGCCCTTCTTCGTTGTGACAATGATGACACCATTAGCAGCACGGCTGCCATAAATAGAGGCAGAGGCTGCGTCCTTCAGCACTTGGATGCTCTCAATGTCGGAGGCGTTGAGCTCATGCATGCCGGCTTTGGTGGGCACTCCGTCAATGATGTAGAGCGGATCATTGTTGTTGAGCGTTCCTACGCCACGGATTCTCACTGTCGCAGCTCCTGAGGGTGAGCCGTCGGCGGTGATATTCATGCCGGGCACTCTTCCCTGCAAAGCCTTCATGGGATTGTTCTCGTTCTGCTTGGCCAAATCGTCGACACTGACAACAGAGATGGCACCCGTCAGGTCAGCCTTGCGCTGTACGGTATAACCGGTGACAACCACTTCGTTGAGTTGTTTGCTGTCATCGTGCATCACCACTTTCATGTTGTCGGCAGCCGATGTTGTGGTCGTTTGGAAGCCGATATAAGAGATAGTGAGTTTGCTTCCTGCTGGTACATTAATAACAAACTTTCCATCGATGTCGGTCACCACACCATTACTCGTGCCTGCCTGCATGACAGTAGCGCCGATAACCGGCTCACCGGTGCCGTCTACCACCATTCCGGAGATGCGGATTCCCTGCTGGGCTTGTGCTGTCAGACCATACCAACACACCATCGCCCCCAATACAAACCTAAATGTCTGGTTCATGTTACTTGTGGTTTAAGTTTTTAATTACTTTTGGTTTCTGCTGCAAAGTTATGAGAAATAATATAATATGGTATTACAAAATTCTATCAGTGGTCTTTAAAATCCATGCATGATAGAAATTTAAACGGCAATGATAGAATATTTAAACTTGTCTTTATTTTTTTTGTCCAAAGCCTTTCTTGAATGAAAGAAAAACAATATCTTTGCAACTGACAATCAGAAAGAAAGCCATGAGACCGCTATTGCTGAACCTTTTCTTTGACGGAGACACTTTTCCGAAAAAAACGATGCCATGCAAGATGGTGTTACGCTTCGTAATGCTGTCGTGCCTTTGTCTCTTAATGTCATGCCAACAACATCGCTATCGCATCGGTGTCTCGCAATGCAGCAATGATGGGTGGAGACAGAAAGCCAATCGTGAAATCAAAATCGGACAATACCAATATAGTAATGTTGACGTCGTCTTTGCCTCTGCTGAGAATGACGGTCAGCGACAGGTGGCGCAAATTGATTCTATGGTGGCCGACGGCGTTGACCTTCTTGTCGTCTCTCCAAGCGATACCAAAACGGTGGCCCCGGCGATTGAGAGGGCCTACGAAAAAGGCATTCCAATCGTTCTTTATGATCGAATGTCTCAGTCTGAGAAATATACAGCTTTCATTGGTGCTGACAATGTCGCTATCGGTCGCTTCATGGCACAGTATGTCATCTCCCAAGTCAACGATGGCGATGAGGTTGTGGAAATCACAGGACTGTCAGGCTCTACACCCGTGGAGGAACGGCACTGCGGTTTTATAGAAACAATAGCGAAAAGCAATAAACATATAAAGGTAACAACCCTTCAAGGCGACTGGACGATCAAGACTCCACGTCGTCTGATGATTCAGCTTCTCAAGGAAGGCCATCGTCCTGCATGTGTCTTCTGTCATAACGATGGTGAAGCCCTTGGTGCTTATCTCGGTGCTAAGGATATGAAAATGGAGGGAAATATCAAATTCGTCGGTATCGACGGATTACCGGGACCAAACCAAGGAGTGGAGTGGGTACACGAAGGAAAACTTACGGCTTCTTATATCTATCCTACGAAGGGTGAAAAGATCATTCCACTCGCTATGAATATCTTGCAGCATAAACCCTTCAAACGCATCAATATACTTTCATCGGCCTTGGTGACAAAGGACAATGCAGCTATCGTTGACATGCAAAACCGTGAGATGCTGAACCAAACGGCTCACCTCTCAGAACTATACAACAATATCGACAGGTATATCAACTTGTACCAAAGCCAAAAGATCATACTCGTGATGGCTGTCATCGTGGTACTGTTACTCATCGTTATCGTTGGCTATCAAGTCTATCTGCGTAGGGCAAAGGAGCAAATCAACAGAAAAATTCTGCAATTGGATAAAGAGAAGATAGACTTCTTTACCAATGCAAGTCATCAGTTACGCACGCCGCTAACACTGGTGGTGGGTCCCTTTGATCAATTGCTCGCAAGTGCTACATTGAAAGGGCAAGACCGCAGAACAGTGGAAATGATGAGTCGTAATGTCAGACAGCTGTCGTCACTTATTGATGGCGTGCTGTCGTTTGACAACGATAATGGCACTGTAGACGACAACACGGCCACGGCATATAATTCTTCTCAACACGAAAAAATCAGCATTACAGAAAATGAGAATGATAGAACACCGCAACCTACTTTGGCTGATGACATCATCAACGAGGATGACAGTCGCCAACAGATTCTCATCATCGACGACAATGCTGACTTACGTCACTATCTGAGAAGCGTACTGGATAAGCAATACAATGTCTTGGAAGCTGTCAACGGAAAAGAAGGGGTAAGCATGACGCAGAAATACTTGCCAGACCTTGTCATCAGCGACATCATGATGCCGGAGATGAATGGCTTGGAGTGTTGTCAAATCATCAAGCAGACGAAGATCACTTGTCACATCCCTGTCATCCTGCTTACTGCTCGCGCTCAGGAAGCACAGCGCATCGAGGGCTTCGAGTATGGAGCCGACGAATATATGACCAAGCCATTCAATGCCGATGTCCTGCTGGCACGCGTCAACAATCTGCTCAGCAACCATAAACGATTGAAAGAAATCTTTGATGACAATGCTGAGTGGGCTCAAGCAACAAAAAATATCGAAGGCAGTGACAAACAGTTCATCGAGCTACTGCGTAAGACAGTGCTGAATCATCTCTCTGATCCGAAATTGAAGATGACTATGGTGGCCGACATCATGAACATGAGCTACATACAACTATACAGAAAGACAAAAGCTATCATAGGCATCACACCTGCAGAACTGCTGCGCAAGGCTCGCACGAAGCGTGCAATGCGACTATTGCAGACAACAAATCTCACCATAGCTGAGATAGCCTACCAGACTGGATTTGGAAGTCCTTCATATCTCAGTGTGTGTTTTAAAGAGGAATTTGGGAAATCACCAAGAGACATCAGAAATTCTGAATACTGAAACGCTAAATGCCAAGACGATGTACGTACACACTTCGGGTAGAAAAAGATAGGTTCTCACCATCAATACAGTAGTTTTACTTGGTCAGAAAGCTTTTCTGTTGCTCCTATCGCAGACTTTTGATCTTAAGAGCAAAGCCGTTGATGGCAGTACTACGGGCAGATTACTCCAGTACAAAGCCGTGATTACTCCAGTACAAAGCCGTGATTACTCCAGTACTTCACCGTAGTACTCAGTCGGCTTAGCCGCTATCTTCCGACTATACCGCTGCTGTCTTACGACTATACCGCTGCTATCTTCCGACTTTAAAGGGATTTGAGCCACTCACTCTCGTAGTTGAGGGCTTTTGTCTCTCGTAGATGAGGGCTTCTAAATCATCGCACAAGAGATGCAAAGGCTTGCAGATATGATCCCGGTTTCCTTTATTGCCTTTTCAGTTGAAAGCCGACAGCTTCTTGCTTCATGGCGCGCTGCACGTCGACAGCATCGAAGGGCAGAGGGCCACGTCCGAGCTCAGGCACATTGAAACTCTTGAGGTTCATATCGTAGAACTGCGGGTCTTGTTGTGGCAGCACAAAAGGTTTGTGGGCATGACCCAGACGGTCGACATAGCAGAAATAGGGCTTGCCATAGAGACCGTCGTCACGCTTGCTGGCAAAGACAAACCACCGGCTGTTGCTCGACCAGGAGTGATAGGTGTCGCTCTTAGCGCTGTTGACCACCGCCAGCGTGTCGATGTGCCCCGTGCGCAAGTCCATCATCTGCAAGTCAGCCTCAGGATGCCAGATGGGGAAGGTACCATAGTAGGCCACAGTATACAGCAAATAGCGGCCATCAGGCGAGACGCGCGGATGGCAGACAGAAAGCTTTTGCGAACCATCATTGTGCGAGGCGTTGACGAGCGTGTCGACATGGTTTCCGATACGACCCGTCTTCTCGTCAAACCCTATCCTCACCAGACTGTATTGCAGGCGGTGGAGATTCTTGGAAGCGAGCCCGCTGCTGTTGGCCACACAATAGTAGATCGAGCGGCCGTCGGGCGAGAACGTCGGGAACGTCTCGAGCTTCGTGGTGTCGGCAAGCAGCGGTGAGAGGAAGATCCGGTGAGTTTTCAGGTCAGCCACATACACGTCGCTCTGCTTATCGTAGACCTCCAGGCGCTTGTTGGCCTGTGCATGGAAGGCCGGAATGATGACGTTGGTAGAGAAGACGACATAGCGGCCCGAAGGCGAAAAACCGTAATAGACGCTGCTCGACACCATCGAGTCGGTGGCTGTGGCAGCCTTGATGTCGAGTTTGCTCAGCCGTCCGTGATCGTTGAGGATGGCTCCCCCACCCTTGCCACGCACATATACCATGCTCAGCTGCGGATCGCGGTTGCTGAACTCATGGCAGTTCATGCACCGGTTCTCTTCGAGTTGATGGTCGACGAGCTGGCTGGTCTCAAAGTTGGTGAGGTTGCGCTGCTGTATCTGCAGGTGGTTCCACACCTCGTAGTCCGGCTCTATCAAGCGATAGGTCAGGCAGGGGTCGATGGTGTCGTTGGCGATGGTCCAGTGGAACGTGGGGTAGCCGAACCACTCTCCTCTATGTTTGGCATAGACTTTCACGCGGACCTGCTGCCCCGCATGGGTGCGCAGGAAGTCGTGCCAGTCGTCGAGAGCGAACTCCACTTTGTTGCCTTCACTTGTCACGGCCGTCTTGCCATTGAGCGTCACCGACACCTCCTCCGCACTGTCGCGCAGCAGGAAGTTGAGCGGAGCGATGTTTTTGGGGATTGTCACCCCGGCGTAATCGGGATAGACAGGTGCCGGGCGGTTGAGCTCCGTAGCGTTTTCCACACGGTCGGCACAGGCGAAGAGCAACCACAGGCTGCTCAAAAAGGTGAATATCTTTAGTACTTTCATGGCTTTTCGTTGTGATGCGTATCGAACCAATACCAATAGGTACCGGCAAAGGCTGCGCTGCCGCGCTGCTGGTTATAGGCTTGGAAGCGTTGCAGCTCGTCGGGCAACGTGATATAGCGCCGCCACTCGTCGGGGTTGGCATTCGTTCCCGCAAGCCAGATCATCAAAGCCTGCTGATAGAGGCGGCACGTCGTCCGGGGCGCGTGAGCCTGAACGACAAACATGTCGTAGTCGCGCTTGAACGTACTGATTTGCTTCAACAGCAAGTCGCTGCAAAGCAGATAGTCGAGCGCTACCAGGTTTCTGGGGTTGCTTCGAAGCAGTTCGGTCATGATCACGTAAGCGTTGTCGCTGTTGCGCAGCGTGTCGCAACAATTGGTCATCTTGGCTTTTTCACGATAGAAGTCACCGTTGGCGCGCGCCTGCGTAGCCCAACGACGATAGGCCACGGTGTGGTCGAGCAGTCCCAGAAACTTGTCGGCAGCCGCACGATTGCCCGTCACCAGGTTGATCTCGGCCAAGCGCCGGACCATCCTCGCGTTGCGGTTGTCGGGCGAGAAGGCGAGAGCCTGCATGGCAGCGCGCTCGGCAAAGGTCATGTCGCCCAAAGCCCAATAGAGGTCATTCATGCGGTTGATGATGAGCAACGGCGTCGCGGCTCCTATCTTCTCAAAGGTTCCCAGATAGTTATGTAGGAAGCGCAGCAACGCATCGGGCAACTCGCCCTGCTGGGCCTTGACGAGATTGTAGAAGAAGAGCTGGGCCTCAGTAGGATTTTTCTCACGCTCCACCATGTCGGTGACACGCTGCCAGTTGCCGAAATAGTATTCGTCGTCGACAGCCCAGTCCTTTTCCAATGCCCATTCGGGCGCGGACAGTTTACCCAGTCCGGGTGCGGCGAGGATGTCACCGACGTTCATCATGTAGCAAGACTTCGTCAGCGGCAGCAGTGACAGCGGTAAGACTGTGGCCACGAACGCCAACCAGACCGGTTGCTGACGGTGGTGGACGACACTATATATAATAAGGAGTAGCAGAAAGAGGAAACCGCCGTTGCCAAACATCCAAAAGGCGAGAGCAGACGCACACAGCAGCAAAAAGCCCATGAGCGCCCGGCCGGCTCGGGTAGACGGCAGCCGGGGCAGCAGCAACATCGCCAGCCAAGCCAGCGCACAACCGCCGTCGGCAGCGATGACAGAGGCCAGACGATAGCTGTGCCGCAAGGAGAAGAGAGCGAAGAGCGTCATCAGCACGATGGCGATGGCAAAGGCTCCGCGTCGCAGTCCTATCCGTTGCAGACTGCGCCGCGTGAGGTCGCCCAGGACGAGCAATGACGCCGTGAGGATAGCCGCTCCGGCATAGCGATAGTAATAAAACTGTGTCAGGAAATCGCCTGCGAGACTGGCCAGCCATGCGGGACGGCGGAGATAGTCGGCGCAATAAGTCCAAGAGAGCAGAAACAACTGGTTTTGCTCCTGAAAGAAGAAGTGATAGGCGTAGGCTGTCTGAAAGAAGACATAGCAGGCAATGGCCCAAAGAAAAACGCAGAGGTAAGGTAAGAGGTGCTTAATCGAAAGGTGAGGCAAGGCGAGATTCATGGTTGGTTGAGTAAATGATACCGGGCATTCTTGACGAGCGGCGTGCTGAGGTATCCGCGTACGGTATAGAATTCCGGTTGGCCGTTTTGGTTATGGGTGAGTATCAGATAGATGTCATCGGGCGCGCCGTTGTCGTGTTTGATGATGGTGTCGACGACGAGCCCGACTTGTTGTGGTTTTTGTTTCTCATCGGTCTGTCCGGTCTTCACGTTGAAGGCGACATTGAAGTATCCCCCACCCTCCCATGTGCTCTCCACGGTGATAGCGTCAGTAGAGAGCGTGGCAGCCTTTTGCTTGCTCACCGGCTGCGTCACCAGCACGGAAGTGGCAGAGAACATTTGACGGGTAGTGACATCGTAATAGACCAGTGCCCGGTACAGCGAGTCAGCCTTAGAAGCCCAGTTGAGTTTCACCGGTGTGGCGATTCTAACGGTGTCACCGCCGTCTACGAGCAGATAGTCAATGGCTCCCTTGTCCGACGTGTGCATCATGCAGAAGTCGGCACGAAGATAGGAATAGCGGCTGTCACCCGACTCATAAGAGTCGTTCTTGCACGATAGCAGGAGCATAACTCCCGCTATTAGCATGAAGGCCGCTGTCAGTCTTGGGATTCTCATTGACATATGGATGACATCAGAACTTAAACGTGAGCTTGCTCATCAGCGACTTCAGACGGCTGGTCTCGGCGTCGCGCGCGTTGTAGTAGTTCTTCACGGGGTTGGCATACTGGTTGAGCAGGCACTCGCGAAGGAACTTCTCATCCTTGTTCTCGATGTCGATCTTTGCCAACTGGCCGTTGATATACTGCTCAAAGATCGAGCGCTGCTTGGGCGAATACATGTCGTCGTGCTCCTTGTTGCCCTGGAGCATGTCGAGAGCGACATAGTTGCCGGGGTACAGACGGTAGTTGTAGTGGATCTGCGTGTCGATATACTTGGCGATATTGTCGAAGAGTTGATTTTTCGGCGTGCTGGCGTTTTGCTTACGCAGCCAGTCATTGATACAGGGTGCGCAGTGGTACTGGATATGTCCCTTGAAGCCTTTGATGCCCACGCTCATGCTTTCGATGTCGTCGCCCGGTGTCTTTTTCCAGAATGGGACGTCACGCTTGAGCTGGAACTCACGTGCCTTGAGATAGTCGCAGGGGTCGTACTCATAAGAGATTGTCAGTGGCACGATGTGCAGAGCAGCCAAGCGATCGATGATGCTACCTTCGCCGCCCATGACCATCATCTTCAGGATGGCAGGCTGTGTGTGGTCTGTTGAGTCCTTGGAACGGCCCTCACGCTGTGCGATCCACACGTTTTCGTTCTTCTCACCGATGACGAAATGCATATATTCCGACATACGCTTGCTGGCCTTGTACATCTCCACAGCATGCAGAGCACGCTCCACGGTAAACGACTTGTTGATGCGCACAAGGTCCTTCACCCATGGAATGGTGAGCAGGTTGTCGCCGATGGCGATCTCGCACGTCGTGCTGAAGCCCACGTCGAGCAGCAGTTTGTCGAGCAGAGCAGAGTCGAGAACGATGTCGCGGTGGTTGCTCACAAAGGTGTAGCGGTGGTTGATGTTCACGCTTGAGGCGTCCATGCTGCAACCGAAACTGGCCTTGCGGATGAGGTCTTGCAGTACCGGATAGCAGAAAGCTTTCTGAAACTCCAGGTTGGTCTTGCAGCTTTTCATCTTCTTGCCCACGTCTTCCAGCGACACGCCGGGGAAGACTGTGGTGATGACTTGCTGAAACTGTGGGTCGGCCAACAGCCGGTCGTATACTGCGGGAAGCTCCTCCGGGTTGAAGGGGCGGATGGGATCAAATTCTGATGGAATGTTCATATTACTTAATTTTTAGAGGTGTCTATGGTTACAGATACTCATTGCTGATGCGTATCAGTCTTTCATCTCGGCGATAATCAGCTCAATGCCCAACTCTTCGATGCGGTTTCTGTCCGCGGGACGGATGTTTGAGTCGGTGATGATCGTGTCGACAGTGTCCATATCGCAGATTTTGGCAAAGCCGCGACGGCCAAACTTCGTGGAGTCGGCCAGGACAATGACGTGCTGGGCAGCCTTGATCATCTTCTGATTGAGGTGGGCCTCACGCATGTCGGTCGTGGAGATGCCAAAGTCAAGGTCTATGCCGTCCACGCCAATGAAGAGTTTGCTGAACGAGCAGTCCTCAAGGATCTTCTCACTGTATTGTCCTACGACCGAGAGACTGCTGTGGCGCAGCATACCGCCGAGCTGTATGATGTCGACATTCTCGTTTTTGGCCAGTGAGACAGAAGCCTGCAACGAAGCCGACACGATGGTGAGATGTTGGTTGGTGGTGATGCAGTTGGCAAAAGCATGGATGGTCGTTCCCGACGCGATGATGATGGAGTCATTGTCCTCGATCAGCTTGGCGGCCTCCATACCGATGCGGTGTTTCTCCTCGGGACAGTAATGCTCTTTCTCATTCACTGAGCGATTGTTGGCAAAAGGATTGATGGCTATGGCCTTGCCATGGCTGCGATAGAGCTTACCTTCCTTTTCCAGTTCGGTGAGATCCTTGCGTATCGTGACCGACGAGACACCGAGTTTGTCGGCCAGATCAGACACGAGCACAACGTTCTGCTTGAAGAACTGATCCATGATAGCCTCGTGCCGCTCTTCCTTGGTCATATTGCTTGTCACCATAACGTTACTTTCGACGATTGTTTTACAAATATACGACTTTTTCCTATTACACGTTTTGCTGTAAAGAGGTTTAACTATAAATTAACACAAAACGACACGGAAGCAACTACATAGTATATCCTTTCTCCTAACTATACGGTGACATGCTAATATCAGTTCTTCAATAAATGAAACGCGAAAACGACAATCATCTACTCACATACCACGATGAAGCAGATGACTGATCGGAATAGCAGGCCTCACGCCTTGCTGCTAAGTCCCTTCTACGCACGGACGTAGAACCTTTAACCTTGCACGCGTCCGGCCAGCACATCGCTTGCCAAGACATGCTGAATGTTGCCTTGTGAATCAGAATAAACAACAGACTCGCCCCGTGAAGCCTTGTCACGAAGCATTTCCTGCTCGGCGATAGCCAGACCCTCGTCCAACTTCTTAATAAAAGCTTCAGCTTCCTGATTTGACATAATCCCTAATTATTTTAAATTTGTTACTATCATTTATCTTTGTTTCCATAGACTTCCCTCCAAAGGCTACTCTTTCTCGCTGATACTGACTATTGTCGTATATAGCCCATATATCAACTTCGTTCATAAACAACCTGAAAAGGTTATCTATACCTTTGGAATATCTGCGTAAGATGACATCATATGGAATATCATGTCCCCCTTTTCTTACTCTTTCTGCCACACGATCTACTGCTAATTGCGGAGAATTCAACCAGAAATAAATTAAGTGAACCATATATCCCAATCTTGAAGCTTCTCGTACAAGATTTACATAAGATCGTGTTGCTAATGTCGTTTCTATTGAAAAAGATTCATCTTTGCTAAGAAGATATTTTATTCTTTCCAACATTAGCCGACCAGCCTCAATAGCAACGCCTTCAGGATTAAATGGGGAAAGTCCTTTCGCTATTTCATCTGCATTAACAAACTCTTTTACCAAAAGACTCTTTGGTAAAATGCTCATAGAAGCCGTCGTCTTGCCAGCTCCATTACAACCTGCTATGATATACAGATGCTTCACTATAATTGATTCTATCTATTTCTCCTTATGTAAGAAGAGCTTGTCGTTGCAAAAATAGTCAATATTTCCTAAACCTACAAACTTTTCAATACATTTTTAACCTCTATATTCAAGCAATAAAAGAAGGAAAAACACTGAGAACTTCCAATCGTAGACACGAAAAAAGGGACGCGGCCACAATGACCGGTCCCCCAATTAACTACAATAGAAATTAAGCGAGATTATGAAATACAGTAGTTACGAGAATGTTGTTGTCCGCTTATAAGTCCAGCAAAGTGATGCCTACCCGGAAGTAGCCCTTGTTGGCCTCTGGATTCCAAATGCCCTGTGCAGTGACCGGCATAGGATGCTTGCCCACCTTTAGCTTATAGGTGCAACCCAGACGAACGTCGTTGATGCCGCTGCTCTTGCCGTAGAAATGGTCATTGGCGTTCTCATCATAGTTGTTCAGAGCGAACGCACCGGCCACACTGCCGTCTACCCGGAACTGCTCGTCCTCATAGAACTTATATGAAGCTTGAACCCAGGATGAGTAGATATTCTGCTTGTTGGCTGTGCCACGGTCGCGGCCTGCAAGTATCGTAGACCAGTAAAGCGTCAACGGAAAGCCTGCCTTCACGGCGAAATCATAGCTGACGGCAGCGTCGATGAAGTGGCCGGTAGTGCGACAATTGTAGTTTCCGATCTTATACCAGTCTGAGCCTTCAGGAGCAAGACCGTCTGAGAAGTTGTAGATATCCCATACTGCAAGGTTGAAACCACTGTGATTGAAGTTGACATAGTAGTCAAACTCCTTGTAGTCGCCA
>Ga0256407_10003449_pt1 | contig 28101 bp, 19 predicted proteins | sample RumenRJG_04DNA_FD_193489 | JGI IMG/M metagenome (GOLD analysis project Ga0256407, IMG submission 193489) | Bovine rumen microbial communities from Lethbridge, Alberta, Canada - RJG_04 | ecosystem: Host-associated > Mammals > Digestive system > Stomach > Rumen | place: Canada: Alberta...
TCTCAAGTGGGTGCTGATGGATTCGAACCACCGAAGTCGAAAGACAGCAGATTTACAGTCTGCCCCATTTGGCCACTCTGGAAAACACCCAAGCCATTTTTCCTTTTAGTCACGAAAGCCCGGTTTTCACCGAACTTCATTCCTTTTCAGGAGAGCCTCTTGTCGGATTCGAACCAACGACCCCGAGATTACAAATCACGTGCTCTGGCCAACTGAGCTAAAGAGGCGTTTTTGCAGCCGCTCCCTATGTCATGGGTTACGACCTGTCGGAAAACGGCTGCAAAGTTACTACTTATTTTTGAAATAACAAAACTTTTCTTGTTTTTTTTTATCTATCTCTTAATTTTTCCTTGAATTTTTGCAGTTGAGCCCTCATAGAATCCACGCAAAGGTCCGTACTTTCCTCAAATGTGTCACTTGTCTTCTCTACGAACAGAGTGTTTCCTGGAACGGCTACCGACAGACTTACAGTCTTGTTGTCGGCAGTTGCGGGCTTCACTACCTTAAGTTGCACCTCTACTTTCTGAATATCCTCAAATGATTTTTCTAACTTGGCAATCTTCTTTTCGATAAACGCCTGTAACTTCTCGGTAGTGTCGAAATGAATCGACTGAATCTTAATCTCCATAGATACCTCCTATTTTTAAATAGTTATTAAAAAGGTTCTAGGCTCTTGGATGAGCCTCTTTATAAACTCGTTTCAGTTGCTCAAAGGTGGTGTGGGTATAGATTTCCGTCGTACTGACGCTCTCATGACCCAACAGATCCTTTATTGATTCCAGACCTGCCCCATTGTTGAGCATTGCCGTGGCGAAGGTGTGCCTGAGCACGTGTGGGGATCGTTTCTTCAGCGTGGTGACAGCAGTAAGATATTTCCTAACCATCAGATATACCTGCTGTCCGGAGATCCGTTCTCCCTTATTCCCCAGAAAGAGTGGATGCCCGTCCGTCCCATCCGACTTACCCGCTTGTGCGTCGCGTACTTCTATATAGTGCTGCAACTCACGAGCCAACTCATCTCCGAAAGGAACGATGCGCTGCTTGTTTCTTTTTCCAGTCACTTTCAACTGCTTTGAGCTGAAGTCCACATCCTTATCACTCAGACCTACAAGTTCCGAACGTCTTAGTCCCGTAGTATATAATAATAATAATATGGTACGCGCACGTACATTATTATAATCATCACTCCACTCAAGATCGTCGAGCAGCCTGTCCATCTCCCCTTCACGGAGGAATTGAGGCAAGGGCTTCGACTTCTTAGGACCGTCGATGCAGTGTGCCGGATCGCGGGTTACCAGTTTCCGTTTTAGGGCAAAGCGATAAAAGGAACGCAATGCACTCAATTTTTTGTTAATCGTTGACGCAGAGTTTCCTTTATCCATCAGACTCTCCATCCAGTCACGGATGATGTCGGTATCTATATCACCGAGCGAGAGTCCTTCATCCCTAAATGTGATATACGATTCAAACTCCTCGAGAGCTTCCTCGTATGTCTGCGCAGTCTGCGGAGATGAATTCCGCTCGTACCGCAGGTAGTTTAGAAACTGGTTTATCATCCTTCTCACCATTACAGAGAGTGTTACCTCTCCTTTTTGGCTACGAATTTACGAATAAAATTCGAAACTACCAAATTTTTTAGGAACTTTTATTATTCCTCGTTTGTGCGCAGCTGCTGTACGTAGACGGCGTGCTCCATCTTAAGACGCTTAAGTACAGAAGGTTTGTCAAACTGCTGACGGCGGCGAAGCTCCTTAACTACACCTGTCTTTTCAAACTTTCTCTTAAACTTCTTGAGGGCCTTTTCGATGTTCTCGCCTTCTTTTACTGGTACAATAATCATTTGTCTTTGTTTTTAAAAATTTTGATGTTAAACTTATGCTCCGGGCACAGGTGCCACAAAAAGCGGGTGCAAAATTACTACTTTTTTACGAAACCACCAAGTTTTTACACCTTTTTTATTAAAAGAAGATGCATTTTTTCTAATTAAACATAAAAAAAGACCCCTATCCAATAAGAACAGGGATCTTTTTACGATTATCTTCAGATATTAATCCTCTATTATGATTGGCTTGTACTTTGGCACGAGTGCCTTCATGATACACCAGCCTATGAGATAAGCTACGGCACAGATGCAGAACACTACCATGTAAGCAGCAGGCTTACCCTCGAATCCAAAGAACTGGAAAGCAGAGCCCTGAGCAGCTGCCCAAGTAAAGAACTCACCACTACCCATGTTAATAGCCATAGAACCGAAACCACCTGTCATGGTTCCCAGACCAACGATAGTACCAATAGTGCTCTTTGGGAACATATCGCCGATGGTTGAGAATAGGTTAGCACTCCAAGCCTGATGTCCTGCACCCAGCAGACCAATCAGGATGGCTGGCCACCATGCGCTGTATGCTCCCATAGGCTGAGCCAGCAGACCCAATACTGGGAAACAAGCGAAAATCAACATGGCGCGCATACGACCCAGATATGGGTTCATACCCTTCTTATCAACAAAGTATGTGGGCAGATAACCACCACCAATTGAAAGCACTGTTACAATCAGATAAAGTGTGAAGATCAGCAGAATACCCATAGTTGAGTCTGATGTATATCCATACTGGTCAGAGAAGTATGCCGGAGCCCAGAAAAGGAAGAACCACCAAACGCCATCAGTCATAAACTTACCAACGAGGAAAGCCCAAGTCTGACGATAGGTAAAGCACTCGAAGAACGGGATAGCCTTTTCTTCCTTCGCCTTGTCGCGATCCTGTACCTCAGCGATATCGATATCCTGCTCAATATAGTTGAGCTCTGCCTGATTTACGCGTTTGTTCTTACGAGGCTTCTCATAGAGCCACATCCAAAGGCCCATCCAGATATAACCCAGTACACCGATGATAATGAAAGCCATCTCCCAACCCCAAGCACGAGCCAACAGAGGGATAGTAGCAGGAGCAGCAAGAGCACCTACTGATGCGCCACTATTAAAAATAGATGTACTGAACGCACGGTCTTTCTTTGGGAAATACTCTGCAGTAGCCTTGATGGCTGCAGGGAAGTTTCCTGCCTCACCGACAGCGAGTATCAGACGACAGCTAAGGAAGAGCCATACCGATATAGTAGCGATAGCTACAGCAGCATCGCTACCTGCCTGTACGGCGCGCAATGCCTCGATAGAGTCATAACCCTCAATATTCATAGCTACCCATCCGCATCCAGCATGAAGAACAGCACCGGTGCTCCATACGAAGATAGCAATGAGATAACCCTTCTTGGTACCCATCCAGTCGATGAATTTACCAGCAAAGAGGTTGGCGATAGCATAGAATAATGAGAACATTCCTGTAATCCTACCGTAGTCAGCATCTGTCCAGTGGAAGTCTACTGCGATAAAGTCTTTCCAGGTTAACGACAGAACCTGACGGTCCATATAGTTTACTGTTGTTGCCAAGAACAGCAGCGCACAGATCACCCAACGGAAGTTGGACATCTTTGATGTTTGTACTGGAGCCATATTTTTACCTTTTACCTTTTAACTTTTTTACCTTTAAATATCCTTTTTACCTTTACTTGAGGTCGATGACGGGGATATTGTCCTTATCGTTATAGTTCAGGTTCTCACCTGCCATACCCCAGATAAATGTATAATAATAGGTAGCCGAAGCGCAGTGGATGCTCCACTCTGGTGACATGATAGCCTGCTCGTTGTGCAGCCATACCACCCTACTCTCCTGTGGCTCGCCCATCACGTGGCAAACAGTCTGTGTCTCAGGCACATTAAAATAGTAATATGCCTCGATACGACGTCCGTGAGTGTGAGGAGGCATCGTATTCCATACGCTACCCTCCTGAAGCTGTGTCAATCCCATCTGCAACTGGCATGGACCTTCCTCAAGGGCTGTGTTAACAATCAGCTGGTTGATAGTACGCAGATTACTCTCAGCCTTAGAACCGAGAGGTTTTTCCTTTGTACCTACAATCACTGCCTTCAGGCTCTGCACTTTTCCATTCTTACGTCCGTCAAGTGTCACCCACTGAGTCTTGTAATGATGATGTGCTGTAGCTGAATTCAGATAGAACTTGGCTGGTTTCTGAGGGTCTTTTGAACGGAATACCACTTCCTTATTTGAGTCTATGTCACCGCCCTTCTTATCCTTACCAAGCCAACCGCGACCAACGTAGAGGGCTTCACTGTAACCAAGAGGATACTCCTGTCCGTCAACGATTACCACACCGTCACCACCAGTGTTGATGATACCCAACTCACGATTGCGCATAAAATAGTCAGCACGGAGCTCTGGGAAAGTCTCAAGTTTCAGGTCCTTGGTAACAGGCATTGCACCACCGAAGATAAAACGGTCGTACATCGAATAAGTAAGGTTGATTTCGTCGGCAACCATCACCTTTTCCATAACGAAGCGTTCACGAAGGGTCTTCGTGTCGTAATGCTTCACATCATCAGGATGACATGCCTTCTGGAAACTCACGTTCTGCTGGCCGAAGCCACTTGTAAAACTTGCCATAAGCATTAAAGTCAAAATTGATTTCTTCATTTCTATTTTTGTTTTAATATGTTATTCCTTGGAACCCTTTTCATCTGCAACGATAATCCTACGGTTCCAGATTACCATACAGATAGTGATAAGTGTAAGAATACCAGCACCCACATAGGCCAGATTATTCACACATTTATAAATCACCCAACCGAAAAGCGAACTAGCAAAATCAATCGCACCAGCCTGGAATCCCTCAGGAATCTTCGCTGCAGGATCCTGTGTCTGAGCATAAACTGTCTGGGCTGCCTGAGTAAAGGCAGGGGCCATATCCGTCACAAACCAAAGGCCTATACCTACTGCTATGATACCTATTATGAGTGTCTTCACCACATTACCCTTGGTATAAGGCAGAACCATAACAAACACATAGAACATACCAGCCAGCGATGCTAGAGGAAGGAACTCATTGCCAGGCAAGGCCACAGCCATCAACAGCGCCAGAGGAATAAGTATCAGCGAAGCTACAAGCGTTGTTGGATGACCAATCACAAGTGCTGGCGACATACCGATATACACTTTCTTACCAGCCCATTTCTTCTGAACGACCTCCTGCGTCTTCTCTGCAATAGGCTTCAATCCGTCGATGAAGAGCTTTGTGATACGTGGTATCAGTTCCATCACAGCACCCATAGTCACTCCAAGAAAGAGTACTTTCTTAATATCCAGCTGTGCTACGACACCAATCAACGCACCAACAATAACACCAAGCACAATAGGCTCACCAAGCACACCAAACTTTTTCTTCAGTCCATCGGCATCAATATCGAGCTTTGAGAATCCGGGAATTCTGTCGAGCAACCAGTTGATACCTATTGCGAACACCGTAAAACTCTGGCAGAAAGGCTGAGGGATAGAGATACCATCCATATCATCATAGTATCCCTGGAACTTCGAGGCGGTAAGGTCGGCCATAACCAGGGTGATGATGTAACAAACGATGGCAGCGAAATAGCCCCATGCCAGACTCTGATCCATTACGAAGTATGCCACAGCTCCGATAAATGCGAAATGCCAGTAGTTCCATAGGTCAATATTCACCGTACGGGTACATTTTGTGATAAGCATCAGGAAATTCACTCCAAGACAGATGGGGATGATCAGAGCTCCCACTGCTGTGTTGTAAGCCACTGCTGCAGCAGCAGGCCAACCCATGTCGAACACGCCGAGCTGGAGGTTATAAAGACGTGAGATCTCACTCAGCGGATTACCGAAGTTGCTCGTTAGAAGAGCTGTCACGATACCCAAGCCAACGAATCCCACACCTACATACAGGCCTGATTTCAAGGACTTTCCGAACTTCATGCCTATACACAGGCCAATGATAGTAAAGAGGATAGGCATCATCACCGATGCCCCAAGACTAATAATGTAACTGAATACCTGTTCCATTTTGTTTTAATATCGATATTTTTGTTTGTTCAGAGTCAATTTACGACCATCTTAGTAGTCTGTGGCTGCAAAATTAATAAAAAAAGGTGAAACGCAGAACATTTCACCTTATATTTTTTACGTTATCGTTAACGTCAATCTTGAAAATATACACGCTTGACACGGTTTGAGACACCTGTGAGCACTTCGTATGGGATGGTGTCGATGATGTCAGAAAGAGTGGTTACGGGCAGATGCTCGCCGAAGATTTCCACCATGTCGCCCTCATGACAGTCGATGCCTGTGACATCTATCATAGCCACATCCATACAGATATTACCCACATACTCCGCCTTCTGGCCATTTACCAGACAGTAACAACGACGGTTGCCCAAATGACGATTCAGACCGTCGGCATAGCCTATAGGTATAGCAGCGATAACTGAATCGTGATCAATCTTTCCCTTACGGCTATAGCCCACTGTATCGCCTGCAGGAACATGGCGCATCTGGAGGATGGTTGTCTTAAGCGTAGATACGGTGTTAAGTATTCTGTTGTCACGAGGGTCAACACCGTAGAGCCCCAATCCCAGGCGACACATATCCATCTGTCGCTCAGGGAAATGCTCTATACCGGCAGAATTGTCCATGTGACGAAGGATCTTATGCGTGAATGCCGCCTGCAGCTTCTTGCTTCCTTCATCAAAGAGGGCAAACTGACGGGCAGAGAACTCATCGAAGCCATCGCTATCGGAACCTACGAAATGGCTGAACACAGAACGCGGAATAATGGCATTCTGATGTTTCAGACGGTCGATAAGCTCATCCATATCGTTTATAGGATCGAAGCCTAAACGATGCATTCCGGTATCGAGTTTGATATGTACCGGCCATCCTGTGATACCCTCCTTACGCGCTGCCCTTATGAGAGCATCGAGAAGACGGAAGGAATAGACCTCTGGCTCAAGGTCATAGTCGAACATGGTCTTGAAGGCGGTCATCTCAGGATTCATAATCATGATATTGGCTGTGATGCCAGCCTTACGGAGCGTAACGCCCTCATCGGCAACAGCTACAGCGAGATAGTCAACACGATGATCCTGAAGGGTCTTGGCTATCTCTATAGCTCCTGCCCCATAGGCATCGGCCTTAATCATACAGACCATCTTGGTCTCTGGCTTAAGAAAAGAGCGGTAGTAATTGAGGTTATTCACAACGGCATTGAGGTTCACCTCGAGAATTGTCTCATGGACTTTCTGCTCCAGCTGTTCTGTTATCTGATCAAAGCCGAAACTACGGGCACCCTTCAGAAGTATCAATTCATTTCGCAGACTGCTAAACGTATCGCTTGTAAGAAAATGCTGAACATCGAGGAAGAACTGTTTGTCGACAATCTGTATCTTATCTGCCTGGGCAGAGAGGTCAGTACCTATACCTATGAACTTCTGTATTCCGCGCTTTACACACAGGTCTGACACCTGGGCATAGAGCTGCTCTGGGGCGACACCTGTCTGATACATATCACTGAGGATAAGTGTTTTCTTTAGAAGTGAGGGGTGAGAGGTGAGAGGTGAGAACTGACGGCGGTTCATGAAGTCGAGAGCTATGTCAAGAGAGTTGACATCGCTATTATAAGAGTCATTGATAAGCACACAACCTCTCTGTCCGTCCTTTACCTCAAGGCGCATGGCTACAGGCTCCAGCACGGGCATACGCTCTGCGAGCTGCTCTGGCGTAATGCCGAGATAAAGTGCTGTGGCAGCACAAGTGATACAGTCTTCTATCGAAGCCTCATCGCTAAATGGGATGTCAAAAGCGCCATCCTCTCCTTTATAACGATAAGAGATCTTAGTTCCATCGACTGTCTTTACAAAGAAAGCCACCTGTTCGTCGCACTGCGACCAGGCTATCTTCTCACCCTTATACTGCATACGGCGTACACAGCGGCTTACGATGTCATTGTCCGAACAATATATCATCGCCTGAGTATCGTGCATCAGTTCGAGTTTCTCCATACATTTCTCTTCCATCGAACGGAAATTCTCCTGATGGGCAGAACCTAAGGATGTGAAGACTCCTACTGTGGGCTGGATGATGTCACGAAGGGCCATCATCTCACCTGGTTCGGAGATACCTGCCTCGAAGATGCCTACCTCGGTCTGTTCGTTGAGAAGCCATACAGAGAGAGGGACTCCTATCTGAGAGTTATAGCTCTTTGGTGAACGAACGATCTTCTGCGACGGGAGGAGTATCTGATAGAGCCACTCCTTTACCATCGTCTTTCCGTTTGAGCCCGTTATTCCCACAATGGGGATGTCAAACTCATCACGATGACGCTCTGCAAGTCGCTGAAGTGCAGCTAAAGGTGATGGTACGATAAGGAAGTTAGCATCATTCATCTCAGAGGCACTATTTGGGCAATATTCCTGAATGCCTCTTGACTCTACGACGAAATTACGCACACCACGACGATAGAGGTCGCTGATATATTTGTGGCCATCGTTACGGGCTGACTTAAGAGCAAAAAACAGTGTCTCCTCAGGGAAACACAGGGAACGGCTGTCTGTAAGCAACCAACCTATCTGGGCATCGGTATCACCCACACGACGGGCACCGATGAGTGTAGCTATCTTTATTATCGAATATTTCAACATATTGTTTCTATTTAGACTGCAAAGGTAGGATATTTTTTCTTTAGTTCAGCAATTTTTAACATAGTTTTATCCATCAGTGCCTTGTAATCCTCTGACTGAGGGTCGAAAGGTTTGTGTCCCAAGGCCTGTTTGATAGGTCGCCATTCTTCAAGGAAATGTTTCGCCTCATCAGAGAAATAAGTATCGACCAAACGCTCCCAGATATATTCTACCGTCTGTTCTGAAGGATGGAGCATATCGGGTTTGTAGAAGCGATAATCGCGGAGCTCGTCGTTGAGAATCTCATATGCGGGGAAATAGGAGATCTTAGATATCCTAGAGATTCTAGGCTTCCTGGGCAAGATAGAACTTCTAGGATAGCCTAGTACCTTATCTATCGCCAGTAGCAATGCCGCTTTGGATAATTGTGAGCCGTGATAGCCATATTTACGATAGCGAATAGGGCTGACAGTAAGGACAATATTCATCTCTGGATTAACATCACGGAGGATGGATATCGCCTTCATCAAATAATCAGCGCACTCATCGACAGACAGTTCTTCTTCGGTAAATAGCGACTGTGGGCGCTTCTGGCAGTTATCCACAATCTCGCCAGTTTCATTAAGACGATAGACGTGATTAGTACCAAGGGTAATAAAAGTGGTTCTGAGAGAGGGCGATAAATCCATTCGCTCTACGGTGTGCAGAATACTGGCGGGATTATACATCACACCATAAGGATTGACCACAGCATGGAACTTCTCTTCCTTAAACCTGCTGCCGATATTGTCAGCGAAACATGATCCCACGAAGAGCATCTCCTCGCATGGCACGATTCTGAAACCTGGATCATCAATATCAACTATCGTCCTAAATTCCATCAACTCCTGCTTATTTGCAGTCCTATAGTAGAAAGTGTCATCTCCACAAATCGGGCATTGCGATTGGTACTATTCTCTGTAAGGATTTGTTTTATGCGTACTGCGGCCTCAGGGTCCTTAGCTATCATATAAAGGTAGCCTCCGCCTCCTGCACCTGGAAGTTTATATCCCAGACAGAGGTCATCGATAAGGTCTGTCAGGTTTGACACAGCCTGAGGATTGGTGCCGTAGTCTAGAGCCTGATTCTGAGCCCAAGTCTTACGGACAAGGAATCCCATATGCCGGAAATCATTCTGCTGTATTGCTTCATACATCTCCATAGTATGATCCTTCATCTCACGCAACTGACGTATTTCGCCACTATGATTCAGGAACATCCTGCGGACTATCTCTGCGAGAATGCTTTTCGCTGTACGAGTGATACCGGTATAATATAATAGGTGACAAGCACGATATTCCGGTTGTGTCCAAAGGTCGTTGGGCAACCATCTAACCTTAGGGCTTTGGTCGAAGCCCCTACCCGTCTGCAAAAGTTTCACTCCACTCAGTATGCCACCAAACTGATCCTGCCAACCGCCTCCAGTGGTAAGCATCTGTTCGAGCATCAGCGTGCGACGACCAATCTCATTCTTATCCCATCCAAGTCCACAGAAGTCATTGAGGGCTCCAAGTACTGTGGCAGCGAGGATGCTCGATGTTCCAAGGCCACTACCTGCAGGTATGGCTGAGAGCAACGTTAGTTCAATGCCGCAACCAAACTCCTCCAATTGAGAGTGAATGTCACAAAGTGTCCTGATTCCATTGTGACTTCCGAAGCCGGCAAGGACGAGGGCTGCTTTAGGAATGGAGAATGGGGAACCGACATGCATGAAGTCGGTGAGTTGTTCATTAGTCTCAACCACTTCCATTGCTCCGAGATCAATACTCCTGAGCACAATGTGGTATTCTCTTGATGGCTTAATATATACCTGTAATGGTGGCTGACCATTCAGTTCTATGGCGAAGTTAATCACATTTCCACCTTCCATCAGACAATAAGGAGGCGTATCTGTCCATCCTCCCGCAATATCTATTCTTACTGGAGAACGTCCCCAGACAATTTGATCGTCGGCAATATCCCTTTGAGGTGTGCCAACAATCTCCTGCCCCTCAAGAATACCCTCGCGCAATAAACCGAACGCTTTATCGCTCTCCCTACGGAACATCGCATTATGAATTCGTGTCATCAGAGGAGCGTCATCTTCAAGAGGCTCTGGCAATGGTATTCCAAAGTTCTTAAACTCCTCCTGAGCATCTGCAAGATCAAGTTGATAGAACACGCTATGGCGCCAGTTCTTGGCCAATGCCGACCAATTCTGCTTCCTGAACTCACGACGTTGTGCAAAAAGCCTGTAAAGATTGGCTTTCTCAGCAAGTTCATTGCTATTCTGAGGTTCGTCGATATGATAACGACGGATTTCATAGTCACTATCCCCCACCGGCACCACGTCGATACATTCGCCTGGTTCAAGACTAATCTCCCAGTCATTTTCCGGCACACCTGTTATCACATGGTCGTGGGTGAGATGCCACTTTTCTCCGATATAGCTATTTTCTACCCAGATGTTAGTATTCTCTTCTGTAAATGGAATCTTTGTAACTGCATTCTGTACAAAGATCGAAGGATGCGGCTTACGATCCAAGTGCATTATCTCACGCTGATCGTTCACCAGATTCTGTAGCCTAAGCGTAGAGGAAATCATCTCTTTCGACGTGCCGAAATGATAAAACTCTCCACCCGAAAGCGGAACGATAGCTACAGAGAGCTCAGACAACTCACTATCAGGTATCGAAGGGTCTGTGCCAAAAGCACATCCAAACTCAGAGTATAGATCATATTCCTTAAAGTCAGAAGGACTATAATTGCCAGTCATCCTAGTTTCCCTAGTCTCTCTAGGATTGCCTACAATACTCCGCTCCATCAAAAGCCTTACGGCCTTATCGCTCAGCATCCACACCCCAATATCAGTAAGATAGAAATGATCTTTCTGCAGTTCTGACAACGTCTTTACTGATGGTTTCTGAAGCATCTGTTTCAAAACAGACGGACTGCGACGGTCACTCACAAACACTCCGTGATTCTTTGCCACTGAAGCATCAAGCCACAGGCCATAGCAAACAACATCTGCCTGAGGTATCGCCTGCAGCGGTTGTGTTGCACGGATAAGCACATCGCCGCTGACAATCATCGTGTGGATATTATCTGGCGCCATCTGCATCATCTTCTCATAGAGCGGCAGTTGCACACTAAGGAGGTTCTGCGACAGCTTCTGGCCTCTCTCCCATCTGAATACCGGCAGTGGCATCAATACCTTACCCGATACTGCATAGCTGGGCAGACGCTTACTCTGACCTCCAGCATGAACCAGTATACGTTTCTCTTTGGCGAGCCACTCATCGAAAGTCTCAGCTTTATCTCCTTTCATAGCCTCCATGAGAAGCCACGAAGTACCTCCACCACTTCCCAATCGATGTCCAATAGGATCGCAGGTACAGAAATACTCTTCTTCAGAGAGTCCTGTCACCTCATGGAAGGCACTCACCAGATTCGGTGGCAACGAAAGCAACTTTTTCAACATCTGAATTTATTATTTACGTCGGCGATATTCCACAAACACACCACCCAAGATAACGAGAATCAGTACAGCATAAGCCGTATAAGCGATACTCTCTGTGGTATCCACAGACTTGGGGAAGAAACTGAGCACCACCTCGTGCTTTCCCGGTTTTACATTCAGAGCACGGAGGATATAGTTAACACGTCCCAACTCTGCCGGTTCACCATCGATGGTAGCCGTCCATCCAGGATAATAAATCTCTGAGAACACTATCACACCACCCTTATTCGAATTGACATCATATTTCAACTCATTAGGCTCATAAGATATTATCTTAACCACACTTGCAGTATCCTGGACCACAGCATCGCCAAGCTGAGTCTTGAACTTTGCATCGGCCACAGCCTCATGGCGGAGATCTATCTTACCCACCCCAAGGAGCTCCTCATTGGCATTCTGCACATATTGGAGCTTATCCACAAACCATGCATTACCATAGGTATACGGATTCTGGATGGGCACAGTCTGTCCTCCTTGAAGAGGAAGGATAAAATACTTCGTGTTAAGCATATTGAGCACAGGATAGATACTGTCGCCGTTAACCTGTGTCATATCCCCTCCAGCATCTGCTACTGCACTCATCGTCTGCTGCATCTCTGGAGAGATATATTGTTCGATCATCTCCTGATAGCGACGCAGCTTGGCAGCATGATAACCTCCGATACTCTTATGATAATAAGAAGTCTCATTCTCATTGAAGGTGTTGGAAGCCATATTGAGTACTCTGTAATCAAGGCTCTTATCGTGCAGAATCTGCTCGTCTGTCTGAGTCATCTGTTGTGGAGCCTCACGCTCACTCTTCGGCACGAACATCTCATCATTAAGATAACGCTTGTTTATTGGCCAGAGGTCGACAAGACAGAGTATCAGCAATGCTCCAACAGCATACTCCTTCTTTAACTTACCATAGATAGCTGCAAACAAGATGCCTGCACCTACGATGATGATAAAGAATGAACGCCAACAATCGCTGGTGAACATTGCCTTACGCATCTCTGTAAGATTACTCATAATAGGTTGTACGTGTTCTGCGGGCAGCCCCTGCAATGCCTGAACCTCGCTCGAAGAAATGAAAGAGCTGAAGAACATCGATGGCATCAGTGCAAAGAGCAATGCGATTCCGGCAGTGAGTCCCAACGATATCAACGAGTATTTTGTTATTTCTTTTCTATTTTCATTCATTCCTGAGCAAAGCACTTCCTTCAATGCCAGCATAGCCAGGAGAGGAATAGTAAACTCCGCGATAACAAGTATTGAGGCTACAGTACGGAACTTGGCATACATCGGCACATAGTCGATGAAGAAATCTGTCAATCCCATAAAATTCTTTCCCCATGAGAGCATTATCGACAGTACTGTGGCTGAGAGAAGAGCCCACTTCATTGGTCCCTTAACAACGAACAGTCCCAAAATAAACAGAAACACCACAAATGCACCTACATATACAGGTCCACTGGTTCCAGGCTGTTCACCCCAGTATTGTCCTATCTGATGATATATGTCGATATAGTTATTGTCGGCATGCTTCATTGCCGTCTCGTTCATCGACAATGGCATCGAAGCACCGCCCTTGGTGTTTGGTACAAGCAAAGTCCATGTCTCACCGATACCATAGCTCCACTGTGTGATATAGTCGCGCTCAAGTCCACTGTTGGTCTGGTTGGCAGAATTCTTCTTCACGAGTTCACTCTTGCCACGCATCGACTCCTTACTATACTCCCATGTGTGGTAAATATTAGAGAGATTCAGACATACACCTATCAGACCCGCAACGACACACACTCCTGTAGCCTTGGCAAAGTGTACTAGCCGTTTCTCACGTATTGCCTCAACCAACCAGGCTATTATCATAAAGAGGATGATAAAGAGATAATAGTAGGTCATCTGAACGTGGTTGGCGTTTATCTCAAATGCAGCAAAGATTGCCGTGACGATAAATCCCCATAGATATTTTCCTCTATATGCAAGCACAATACCGGCAATCAGCGGAGGCAGATACGCCAATGCCCATACCTTCCAGATGTGTCCGGCAGCTATGATGATAAGGAAATAGGTGCTGAAAGCCCATATTATAGATCCTAAGGCAGCTAGATGCTGACGAAAGTCAAATGCACGAAGCAGGATATAGAATCCCAACAGATATGCAAACACATACCATACATTCTCTGGCAACCAGAGGTGATAAGCACTGATAATAGTACTAAGCTTATCAGTAGAATTATAAGACGGAGCCATCTGATAGGTAGGCATACCTCCGAACAGAGCATTGGTCCATCGGCTTCGCTCACCTGTCTTTTGAAGATACTCCACACCCTCCTGACCAGCACCTCTTCCTGCTGATGCATCATGTCGGTAAAGAATACGTCCCTCGATGTCGGCAGGGAAGAAATAGGCGAAAGCCAAAATGGCAAACAACAGCACTGCCAACACATCGGGCAGCAACTTTTTTACAATATTCATAACTTGCAAGTATTTATTTTGCCGACAAAGGTACCACTTTCTTTGAAAAAAACCAAATAAATTTGGATTTTTGCTCACTAAATCGTACCTTTGTCCCCTGAATATGGAAGAAAATATAATTACCAGCACGCAGAATGCGAGGATAAAGCATGTAGTAACGCTCCAGCAGAAGTCTTCACTCAGACGAGAGGAAGGGCTCTTCGTTGTTGAAGGTCAGCGAGAGATAGAACACTGTATCGCCTGCGGATATGAGATAGTAGAGTTGTTTGTACTCGACACAACAAACTACACTGGCGACATCGAACCTACGTTCGTAACAGCGCAGGTGTATGAGAAGATGGCGTATCGTGAGTCTACTGAGGGTATCATTGCAGTGGCCAAGGTTAAGAGCCACAAACTTCATGACCTTAAGTTCAACAAGCAGAATCCTCTTGTGGTAGTACTTGAAAGTGTAGAGAAGCCTGGTAATCTGGGAGCCATCCTCCGCACTGCCGAGGCTGCCAATGTAGATGCCGTGATAGTGTGTGATCCTTTGACGGATATCTACAACCCTAACCTGATACGTGCCAGCATCGGTGGGGTATTCAGCGTGTCTGTTGCCACTTGTGCCTCAAAGGAGTGTATCGAATTCCTTAAGGCAAATAAGATCCGCATCCTTACAGCACAGCTTCAGGACTCTTATGATTACTATGACTATGACATGAGTCATGCAACGGCTCTTGTCATGGGCACAGAATCTACAGGGCTCTCTCAACAATGGCGCGATGCTGCTGATGTACATATCCGTATACCAATGCTGGGACGTCTCGACTCTCTAAATGTCAGCGTCAGCACTGCCATCCTCATCTATGAGGCTGTTCGCCAGCGAAACAAGGTATATCAGTATCCAGATAGCAGAATGTAAACAAAAACAATTATGAAGATAGGAGTAATAGTAGCAATGGATAAGGAGCTCAAGCAGCTCCAGCAGTTGTTCTCTTCTGAAAACATCATTATCCAGAAGAGCGGTATTGGAAAGGTTAATGCAGCCATACAAGCGGTGGAGATGATCCGTCAGCATAAGCCCGATGTGATTATATCATCCGGTTGTGCTGGAGGAAACGGTGATGATATCAATATACAAGATGTAGTAGTAAGCAGTCAACTGACTTATCACGATGTATATTGTGGCACAGCCATTGACAACACCACACAATACGGACAGGTACAGGGGCTTCCTGCCCGTTATGAGGCAGATTCCACATTATTGGAGAAAGCCCTAAAGACAGGTGCTAAGCCGGGACTCATCGTCACTGGCGACTGGTTTGTTGACTCAAAGGAAAAAATGCGTGAGATAATCAGTCATTTCCCAGAGGCCAAGGCTGTGGATATGGAGTCGGCAGCAATAGCCCAGGCTTGCTATATCTATAAGGTACCATTTATCTCCTTCCGTGTTATCAGCGACATCCCCCTTCGCGACACTGATGCATCTCAGTATCACGACTTCTGGAACACTATCGCAGATAATTCATTCCATGTTACAAAGACTTTCATCGAAAGCCTGTAGTCATCATTTTTATCTATTTTTTCTAATGGAAGTAATACAGAGTTTCACCATCGATCATACCCGTCTTAAGCCTGGTATCTACGTTTCCAGAGTGGACAAGGGATTTACCACTTTCGACCTTCGCATCACAGAGCCAAATAAAGAACCTGCTGTAGCCCCGTCAGCCATACATAGCATAGAACACCTGATGGCCACATGGTTTCGCAACTCAGAAGCAAAGGAAGATGTGGTATATGTAGGGCCTATGGGCTGTCTCACGGGTATGTATATCATCATGACTGGTTCATACACAGTAGAGGAAATGCGCAGGCTAACCATCGAGTGCCTCAAGTGGATTCTCACACAGAAAGAAGTGCCTGCCACAGAGCCTCAGTCGTGCGGCAACTATCTGCTTCATGATCTTCCTATGTGTAAATGGGAATGTGCCCGCTATCTTGACCGTCTTGAGAACGATTTCCATAGCGAGTACACAAAACTACAGATTACACTCGACGACGGCAAGGTATTTGCTGACGCGTAAGAAGCTTATTTTTCCGCTATGACATACCTCTGATAGTAAGATATCAGCAAGGTTGTCATTGGCAGGGCAATAATCATACCCAAGATACCAAGTAGCGATCCCCAGATAGAAAGCGACAACAGGATAATGGCTGAGTTCAGACCTGTTACGTGCCCCATAATCTTAGGCGTAAGGAAAGTATCCTGAATAATCTGAACAATAGCAAACACCGCAAGAGCCATAAGCAGGATTATCCAGAAGTTCTGTCCTGTATCAGCAGCCTTAACAATGGCAAGGAGTATCGTGGGAATAAAACCCAACAACTGCAGATAAGGCACCATATTAAGAAGTCCGATAAACATCCCGAGTCCCACAGCCATCGGGAACCCGATAATCAGGAATCCGATGCTAAAGAGTATACCCACACAAAGAGCTACCATAGCCTGACCTCGGAAATACTTATTCATACTGTCCTCCACATCGCCCACCAGCTGTTTAGCGAAATGACGATATTTCTCCGGCAGGAGATTAGGCCATCCGCTACAGATATCCTCATAATCAAGGAGAATAAACAATGTATAAAGCACTACCATTGTCAGTGTAAACACACTCGATACTATGCTTATCGACTGAGTTATGACATCCCACACCTTTGGGACTGTGGCCTTTATAGCATCAAGGAATCCTCCCTGGGTAACTATTGCCTGGATCTCCTCCACACTGAGATGTTCGCGCACATACTGATGTACCATACCAGGAATATTGCTGACGGTCTCGTTGGTTCCTATATATTCCAATAGCAGATCCTTAACTCTGAAGCTTTCCTCCACCATAGGTGGAATCATCAGCATGAATACACCTGTAAGCACGAGGCCGGTAACCAGAAACGCCGAGAGGATGCCTAATATACGGTATTTCATCTTACAACGATACTGGAAGAACTTCACCAACGGGAAAAGCAGATACGCTATAAGCCAAGCGAGGAAGAAAGGCACCAGCACACTACTCAGACGATTGAGCAGCATGACAACACCTGTGATGATGATAGCCCAAAGGATACCACGAATGACATTGTCGAAGGTGTATTTATTGTTCGTCATCATCGGTATTGGCCTCGTTTCCACCATTTGTATCAAGATCGGTGTCGAGACGTATTCCCACCTCGCCGAAATTGCTTACTGACACTACGAGAGGAATATACTCATCTGTCTGAGGATGACTGACACTGGCTGCAAAGAAGAGGTTATTACCCTCTACTTTATCATATACAAGACCTTCGAGCACACCAGTCTGGCGATAGTCATTATTAAGGTATGACTCAAAGGCAGCCTTGGTAAATGACCGGCTGAAGAACACAGAACCATCAGAACGCATCACCTTGACAGAGATACGGTTGTCAACGAACTTCTGTCCGTTTTCATCCTTTACCATCTTCAGGCTGTCATCAGCCACACGGTGTACTTCTACTTGATAGTTCTTACCAAGCCATGCTACATCAGTAGTCTGCTTATACTCCTGCATACGAATAGGAGCCTGAGGCTTTACAACTTCCGGTTTTGTAGCGATAATATCATCGCTCTTCTTCTTTTGGGAACAGCCCGTCAACAGCAAAAGAGCCGCAAGGGGCAATATCTGATACAGTCTCTTCATATCTTGTTCTAATGGTTTCGCGGACAAAGGTAAGCATTTTTTTTCATATTACCACACATCCTGTCACCTTTAACACGTTTTTCACTACTCTAAAGCGCACGTCATACTTACCAAAGGGCATACCATACACCCGTTCAGGATCATCCTGATAACGTGGACGAGGGTCGAGGGCCAAGATATCCTTCAATGCAGCAAGTTCTTCCTCGGGAAACAGTCTACATATCTCTTCCGGCATGTCCACACCAAGACCCTTCCACTCTGTCTTATCCACAAATCCGCTTCTGGCATCAGCATGGGCATCGGCATAAGCAACATAGGGTTTGATGTCATAGATAGGAGTACCGTCCATAAGGTCGGCACCTTGAACATATATCACAGGCCCCAGCCTGAGATCTTCCTCAATATGGTCTATCTTCACACATGAGAGTCCAAGATTATTAGGTCGGTAGGGTGACCTCGTGGCAAAGACTCCAATCCTTTTGTTTCCACCAAGTCTCGGAGGTCTCGACGTGAGTTTTCCATCTTCCTTCTTCCATCTCCCATCAGAGAACTCCCATATAATCCACAGATAGTCAAAGTCCTCCAGCCCCCTTATTGCCTCCATCCTGCGATAATCTGGCTCAAAGACAACACTTCCCGCCAGGTTACTGACGAGTCCGCTCTGTCGTGGAATGCCGAACTTCGACTTCATGGGTGAACGGAAATATGCTATAGGTGAGATCTCCATTTCGTCGGCAAAGATACAAATAAATCGGTTAGGAATTACAAAAAAAAACAAAAAAATTCGTTCTTTTCTTCATTATATTAAAAAGAATGCCTAAATTTGCATATTGATATTAGCTAACAATAATGAAAATAATAAGAACAATATTGCTTACGGTATTCACAATCGTTTGCCTGAACCCCATAAAAGCAGCCAATGACCTGAAAGACGATCCGAGGTTCAAAGAACTTCGCGACTCTATGAGTCGTGCCTTCAATGATGCCGACAGTGCACGTTTCTTCCCTATAATATACCGTCTGGAAGATTATTGTCTCAGCAAAAACGACCTGCATACTTATTATACCCAAAGATGTAATGAAATAGTCTTTCTGATGAACCAGCAACATATCTACGAGGCTTATATGCTGGCTTACAAGCTTTCATCAGAGTTGAGGGAGAAAGGTCTCGATAAGGAGATGTATATGGCTTACAATATGCTCGGACACATTAACCGCTATTGCGGTAATAATGCCACTGCCAAGGAAAATTTCTATCACGTCATAAGCGAGATGGAGAAGTACGGCTATTGGGAGAGCATGCCACCTATCTATATGAATATCGTAAATGTGGAACTCGACGACGACCCTGATGAAGCAATCAGACTACTCGACAGAGCGAAGGAGATAGCTGAGAAATATTCACCAGAACGTGTATTCGACATAGAGACACGAAAGATACTCAGCTACTACAACAGAGGTGACATTCCCCGATTCCTCGAAGGCTACAAGGAATATAAGAAAGGCGTTGATGAAGGTAAAAGCACTGTTCACGGGCGCTCTATGGAAGTTTATTACCTTGCTGCGACAGGAAAGACAGATGAGGCTGTAGCACTGGCTGCAAGAGATCTTGGCGATGAAGGGGGGGAAGCCATCTCTCTTATCTACGAACATGCAGGACGATGGGAGGACGCTTATAAGGCTCTTCACAAGCATTATACCTCACAGGACTCCATAACCAATGTGGTACTTATAAACAGCATGCAGGGCATCCGTGAGCAACTGTCACTTTTCGAGGCAGAGAAAAAGACCAGCCGTGCACAGTTCATTGGACTACTCGTGGGGATATTATTGCTCACACTGCTTGTTGTAGCACTTACATATATCGTTTATAGCCGAAAGCGTCATTTCAGAGAACTGAAAGTGGCCTACGACCATGCTTTGGAGTCAGACCAGATGAAGACTGCATTTATACAGAATGTTAGCCATGAGATCCGTACACCATTGAATATCATCAGTGGGTTTGCACAGGTCATCTCTGATCCAGATCTTGCCCACGGAACAAAAGAGCGCCAGCATATGGCAGATATGATACAGAAGAACACTCTTCAGATCACATCACTTATCGACGAGGTGCTTGAATTGTCTTACAGCGAGTCTACTAATGTTGCTGCAAGAGAGGATAAGGTAAGCGTAAACAGCCTCCTTAACGAGCTCTTAGGCGACCATCACGGAGTTATGAAATCCGACGTGGAGATTAAGATAGAGTCTTCTCTCGACAATGATTTTATTATTCTCTCCAACCGCACACTGTTGAAGCGTGCCGTTGCCACACTTATCGACAACGCAATAAAGAATACCCCCAAAGGCTCTGTCACCCTGAGGGCAAAGGCGAAAGAGAGAAAAGTGCTCATCGCCGTAGAAGATACAGGCAGCGGTATCCCTAAGGAAGAGGCTGACCGCATCTTCGACCGTTTTGTGAAACTAGACTCCTTCAAGGAAGGTCTGGGCCTTGGTCTTCCATTATGTCGTGCCCTTATTGAGCGTCTGGGAGGAACAGTACGTCTGGACACAAACTATGGTCCAGGCGCAAGGTTCGTAATAGAGCTTCCTAATGATTTCATCGCTTATGAAAGCTCTACTAATCAATCTCAATCCAAGTAGGCTTAAGTGTTGCTGACTTTGCAGTGACAGATCCTTTTCCTTTGGCTACGACGAGGCATTTTCCGAAGAAAGCCTTACGTTGAGGTGCTTTAAAGTTCTCCATAGAAGTCTGGCAACCATTATCCGTACCAATGATTCCACCCTCGCCTTCATAGATGAAATATATCAGATCATCTGCCCAAGGACAGAGGTTACCGTCTTTATCCACCACCTCGGCAGTGATAAAGGTGGTCTCCTTACCCTTATAGTCTACTGACAGACGGATATGATCAGGTGCACCAGCTGTCTTTATGACCTGCTCACAAACCACCTTACCGTCTTTCCTACTCACTGCCTTAACCTCGCCCGGGTCAAAGGTAACGCGCCAACCTACGTGATACTCAGATACAAGTGGATCATTTGAAGACGCATCCTTCCTCTTTATTCCCTGGCTCTCACCATTAATAAACAGCTCCACCTCATCAGCGCCACTATAGTAACACCACATATCGATATAATCACCTGGCACCCAGTTCCAATGAGGGAAGAGGTGTAACATGGGCTTCTGAGTCCATTCACTCTGATACATATAATAGGTATCCTTGGGGAATCCGGCAAGGTCGATGATGCCGAAATATGAGCTGCGAGCTGGGAATCCGTATGGTGTAGGCTCTCCGATATAGTCAAAGCCCGTCCATATATACTGACCACCCACATATGGTGTATGCTTCACCACATCCCAAGTCTCCTCATGGGTTGATCCCCATGAAGCCGACATATTATCATATGACGAACACATAAATGTAGGATCAGTATAAGGCATCCACCACTCTTTAGGAGCGCGGTAAATACTGTCTGATGGCATCATATAGAAACCGCGAGTCTGTAGGGCAGAGACACTCTCAGAGAAGATAAAGGGTTTATCAGGGAACTCTTTAGGCACCCCTGGGACCCACTGGTGATGATAATTAAAGCCTATGATATCTATAGCGCCACTCTTAAAGAGATGGTTATTAGGCGATGGCTCATTACAGCCTGCAGTAATGGGGCGCGAAGTGTCATAACGCTTCACAATCTCTGCCAGATGCTGGGTGAGTAGGGATTGTACAGAGAGTTCACCATCCTTGGCAAGTGTAGATGCATCGTGACCAGCATTAAGAATCAAGTTGGCCTGTTCAAGGGTGAGGGTATCAGCCTCAGCCGAAGACCACTGTTCCAGAACCTCATTACCTATTGACCACATCAGAATTGATGGGTGATTACGGTCTCTAAGTATTAAGTCAGTGAGGTCGCGCTCATGCCACTCATCAAAGAAACGGGCATAGTCATTCTGTGTCTTTCTGCGGCGCCACATATCAAAACTCTCGTCCATGACTATGAGTCCCATGGTGTCACACATATTCAAGAGCTCCGGTGTCGGAGGATTATGCGAACTACGGATAGAGTTCACTCCCATCGCCTTCAGTTTCGTAAGTTTACGATGCAGGGCATCCTCGTTGAGGGCAGCACCAAGACATCCGAAGTCATGATGCTCACAGACACCATTGAGTTTGAAGTTCTTGCCATTGAGCCAGAAGCCCGTCTTTGCATCAAACTTGAAATCGCGGAATCCTGTAGTGGTCTCATAGGTGTCTACCACCTTGCCACCAACCGTCACTTCCGTAAGTATCTTATATATATTGGGGGTCTCACAGCTCCAGAGCACAGGCTTGCTGATAGAGATGGAAGACTTTACGCCCTTAGATTTTCCTACCACTTTACCATTGGGAGCGATAAGTGTATTTGTCACACCGGGGTCAGGATACTTTGTGACATTGTCAATCGCCACCTCGATGTTAACCTTTCCTTTACCCTTAACTACCCTGGCATCGGCAAATACGCCCCAATGCTTTACATGGACGGGGTTTGTCTTAGTGAGCCATACATGACGATAGATACCGCAGCCACTATACCAACGGGAATTAGGCTGATCGGAATTATCTACCTTAACCGCCACGATGTTTCTTCCTTCTTTAAGATATTCCGTGATATCATACTCGAAGCTGGAATACCCATAAGGACGGAATCCAACCTTCTGACCATTCACAAATACCGTAGAATTCATATAAACACCATCAAACTCAAGATAGTAGCGAGAGGTGAGAGGTGAGAAATGAGAGATTTCCAGCATCTTCCTGTACCATCCTATGCCGCCAGGAAGTGCGCCACCTCCGGCACCACTGGGATTACCTACATAGAAATCACCTTCAATGGCCCAGTCATGAGGCACATCGAGTGTCCTCCACTCAGAATCATCAAAGTCTGCCTGAGCCATCTCTGGCTTATCTGCCAAGATAAACTTCCACCCTTTATCAAAGTTCACTCTCTCACGTGCCTGCACAGCCATACCTACGATGACAGCAGCAAAAAGAATTATCAGTCGTTTCTTCATATTCATCATGATGCTTTAGTAGTTTTTTAAAAGTGAGGGTGCACCAGAATCGTGCACCCTCTATGGTTAAGGTCAGTCTATTCAGCCTATAGCTGAACCTTCACGGCTTTGCCGTTATAAGTAACCAACTTTCCTTGCGGATTATCCAGCTCAAGTGGTTTTGGAGCGTCTTTTGTAATCAGCACCACATTGAAGCGACGATTCTTCAACATACCGGGGAAATTACCCTTTCGTGCTGAGAAGCTGACAGTACGGTCTTCGTCATCATACTCGATATCAATAGTGGCATACTTGCCCTTCTCGTAGTTGTAATTGGTGCCTTCGTCCTCATAGAGCTGGAACTTACCATCCTGTCCTGCATAGACATAAAGGTTGATGAGTTCTGCGGGTTTCTCATCACTCCACTGCATCTCTGGTCCGAATGGAATGATGGCTCCCTCGCGAACAAATACAGGTATCTGCTCGTATGGGGCATCAACGATGAGATTCTGCCCTCCCTCGATATACTCATTGGTATAGAGGTTATACCAGCCGCAATCCACTGGGAAGTAAACCGAACGGTTGCGAGCCTTGTAATAGCCTACAGGACAAGCCATCAGGGCAGGACCGAACATCCACTGGTTGCCGATATTCTCAACTTCCTTATCACCATTGAAGTCCATCACCAATGGGCGCATCAGGGTATAATCCTTGAAGTGTGCCCAACCTGCCATAGAATAGAGGTATGGCATCAAGCGATAGCGAAGCTTATCGTAATAAACAAATGACTTATAAGCGGGATGCTCATCGGTAGCTATGTTCCATATCTCGCGCAATGGCCACTGACCATGTGAGCGGAAGAGAGGAATAAAGGTACCGAACTGGTTCCAACGAGTCTGCAGTTCACGCCACTCCTTGAGGTCTTCATTCTCTACCCCACTCTTGTCGAACAACTGCTGAGCAGCCACATAACGGTTCTCAACACAGAATCCGCCCTGATCCATACCCCAGAAAGGAACACCTGAGATAGAATAGTTCAGACCAGCTGTCATCTGAGCACGCATATCCTCCCAACGGGTACCGATATCACCACTCCAAGTAGCTGTAGAGAAGCGCTGCTCTCCAGCAAATCCACTACGTGTCAACAGGAACACGCGAGGCTCATTCTTTTTACCCTTCCATACCGAGCGCTGACCATTATAGATAGCATCAGCATTTACGGTAGAATAAGCATTGAAATACTCTGTTGATGTGCCTAAAGCAGTAGGACCAGAGAGAGCCTTGCGATACCACATTGGGGTGCAATCGCGCACATTTGGCTCTGAAGCATCCATCCACCAGGCATCAACTCCTGCAATACCATCGTGATTATACTTTGTATAGAGATTCTCGTCCATCTGACGCCAGAACATCTTGCGAGCTCCAGCATCATAGGCATCGTAGAAACCATTCTTATAGCCAGGACCTACCCAGTCGTGGATATCATCAGTAGGACTCTGAACATACATCCATCCCTTAGCATCGAGTTCCTTATAGTTATCGGTATTGCAATAGAACTTAGGCCATACAGAGATCATAAAGCGACCATGCATCTTGTGAACATTGTCGAGCATCTGCTGTGGGTTAGCATAGCGAGACTCCTCAAACTTATGACTTCCCCACTGATCCTCTGGCCAATAGTTCCAGTCCTGAACAATGTTATCGATAGGAATCTGACGCTTACGGAATTCTGCCAATGTTCCTTCGATCTCATCCTGAGTCTTATAACGCTCACGACTCTGCCAGAAACCAAGTACCCATTTAGGATAGAGTGAAGCCTTTCCTGTAAGTGTACGATAGCCTGAAACCACCTCATCGAGATTCTCACCAGCAATGAAGTAATAGTCCATATCCTTAGCCATCTCACTCCAAACACTCAGCTTTCCACGCTCCTCGGCACTACGTGGCTCAGATACACGCAATCCACAGTAAGCCTCACCACCATCAGGACGCCACTCTATGCGCAACTGCACACGCTTGCCCTTCTGCAACTCGGTAGAGAACTTATAGGTATTTGGGTTCCAGGCAGTACGCCAACGCTCAGGAACAACCTCCTTACCATCGATATACACCTTCACATATCCTGAATAATAAAGCACAAACTGATAGAGCTGCATATGCTTCTTACCCTTCTTGCCCTGGGCCTTACAGCAACACTCTGGCTCGATAAAGCCCTCGTAGGTAACATTGGCTCCCATCAGGTTGAAGCCTTTGGGGAAATTCTTGATACCGCCATTATCAGTCTTCAAAGCTATCTCAGACTTCGCGGGTGTACCATATTCATAATAGATAGAATCCTCATCGCGAACAAGCCTCTTGCCCTGTGCGTCGATATAAGTTCCAGTCAGATGACCCTCTTTACCATTACGATCGTAAAGCTTAAAGGCACGATTCAGCTGGAGATAGTCATTAGGATTACCAAAGCGGCAATAGCTATACGAATCCCAAAGGATACCGTAGTTCTTATTCGACAGCACAAACGGGATACTTACCTTTGTATTATACTGGAAGAGATCCTCGTTCTTGCCCTTCATATTAAACTCCTCGCTCTGGTGCTGACCCAAACCGTAGAAAGCCTCATCAGCAGGGCTGTCAAACTTCATCTGCCATGAGAGACCATGCTTATGTTCCTCAGGTACAGTATATCCGTTCCTCATACCCAGCTCACGCTCAGGAACAGTAAAGTCCCAGAACTTCTTTCCGTCCTTGGCTTCCTTCAGAAACTGATTACCATCTTCGTCGAAAAAGGTTATCTCGCCAGTAGCCTTAGCTACCACAGCCTTAACGTTCTTAGCCTTTACAACCACATTGGCACTATCCTCATTGATGGTATACGAGCCCTTAGCAGGAGCTGTCTGAGGAACAATCATCAGCGATGCCGGTTTTTGGGGCAGTGCCTCTTTGGAAGTAGCACGCACACGGATAATGTTCCCATTCATCACTTCGAGACGGATAACCTTTGCCTGACCACCGTCAGGAATAATTGTCACACCGTTTCCTTCTGTCTTTACATCTGCTGCCATAGCCATTCCAGCCATCATCAGCGCAGATCCAATCAATAGTAGTTTTTTCATTGTTTATACCTTGGAATATTTCTTAATCTATATTTCTCTTCACTCCTCCATTATCACCGCATCCTCTACCGGAATATTCATTCCAGACGGAATCTCGATGACAAACACTGTGCCTCCTCCCTGATTCTCCTCAGCACGGATAGTTCCGTTATGACCAAGCACAATGTCAAACACCTTATGCAGGTTGAGAGTGTCATCATCGCCAATGATCTCATCAAAGAGGGTAGCCATCGCCTCACTTGGGATTCCTATGCCACTGTCGGCAACACGAAGCTCAGCATTGTCGTCCTTCTTCTCAAGGAACACTTTAATCTTACTCTTCGATGGAGAGAAGTTGGCTGCGTTATTTAGAAGGATACTGAGCATCTCACCCAGCTTTTTGCGGTCGCCCATGACATTTAAGTCATCTACAAACGGGAAGAACAGCACATTGATTTCCTTGTCCTTAGGAGCCCTAAAGTCATCGCAGGCCATACGGAAGAGAGGCACAAGGTCAACTTTCTGTCTTTCCATCACCTCCTCTTCTTCCACGGCTTCAACAATTCCGTTCTCATCTGGCACATACACCTTTCCCTCTTTCTCCTTAAACAGTCTCATCTCCTCCTGCATCTGCTTGCGCATCTCGCTCATCCACTGTTTCTTCTCAGTATCGCGCCTGAGTTGTTCCATCTCCATCCTCTCATGCTGCTTTTTGAGGAACCTCTTACGCCAGAAGAAAGCTACAGCAGCAATAATGATCATATAGAGGAGCACCATCCAACGAGTGCGATACAATGGCGGACGGATAGTTATCTCAAGCTGGCTCTCTTCAGAACCGAATGTACCGTCTTCTTTCAGTATCCTCACGCAGAGGGTGTATGAACCAGCACGAAGTGAGTTGAAGGTAATATTAGGGTTGAGCTCAGAGGTCTTCACCCAGTTCTCGTTGAATCCCTCAAGCTTATATGCAAATCGCCTGTTGTTTTTGACACTTACCTCACTGGTGGCAAGCTGGATGGTAAACTGGTCATTAAACTTCAATGACAGTTCACGACACACATCAAGAGCCTCATCAAGTATCACACGTCCGTCAAACTCCTGACCCACAGCAATATCCTGGTCGAATATCTGCAGTCCGCTGAATACCACATGCTCTTCATTGCGTTCTTCCAGAAGTTTTGCCGGGTCTATGATATCCAGACCACCTTGTCCGCCAATGAGCACCTTTCCATCCCGGGTAAGGAATGTTGAGCGCTGGTTGTATACAGCCTTCTGGAGTCCGTCACGGCTGTTATAGCTGCGGATATTAAACTGCCACGTGCCATCATCCTGTTTTATGGGCACGATATTTGTCACGCCATGATCGGTCACAGCCCATATATTATGCTTCTTATCCTCAATTATCGAGTTGATGGTAGAGCCATACAGACCATTGGTCATATCGAGCATGGTGATGAACTTTGTCTTGGGGTCATAGACGGTTAGTCCTGACGTTGATCCCTGCCAGATGATACCACGACTATCCTCGATGACATAATTGGTGGTATTGATGTTTACAGTTATATCCGGTGAATCGGGGATAGTCTGATTGACAAGCTTCTTGCTCACTGGATTAACAAGAGAGTAGTAATTACTTGTGCCAGTTATCAGCCAGCCTTTCTTTGTCCATCCCACAGAAGTGAGGTAGTCGCCTGGAATCTGACTGTTCTGAGTGTTCCAGGTATGATACTTCTGAG
>Ga0256407_10003453_pt1 | contig 28095 bp, 20 predicted proteins | sample RumenRJG_04DNA_FD_193489 | JGI IMG/M metagenome (GOLD analysis project Ga0256407, IMG submission 193489) | Bovine rumen microbial communities from Lethbridge, Alberta, Canada - RJG_04 | ecosystem: Host-associated > Mammals > Digestive system > Stomach > Rumen | place: Canada: Alberta...
ACTTCTCAAAGAAGTTTGGAGAGGTGGTAGAGTGGTCGATTACAGCGGTCTTGAAAACCGCCGAACGGCGACGTTCCGGGGGTTCGAATCCCTCCCTCTCCGCAAAAAAAGTGTTAAGCGTTAGTTCTTTAAGAGAATTGACGCTTTTTTCTTTTTGCAACTTCTCAACAAATAAACTTCGTAAAAATGAAAGAAATCATTGTCAGATTCTGGCTTCTGCTTACTGTGCTTTTGTTTATGTTCTTTCTGCCATGTTTCATCCTATTCCATATTAGAAAAGACGAAGCGATTGGGACAGATTTCTTGTTTGAATAGAAGTCTGGCACAGGGACGCTACAATGAAGCTGGAGCGCAAGTTTATAGAGAAAGTCTATTGCGTAGAAGGCTGGCAGAGATTGGCTTTCTTTACCGCCTTCTATGCGATATAACATCAGTTCCACCAGAAATGCCATACGGTTGATTTGCGCAGACTGTCGGCCAAGTCGTTGATAGTGCTGAGTCCTGTCTGTGCAAGAATGTCGGGGCAGAAGGTGTGTTGTTCTTTGGCAAGGTGCAGGCTCTGTGTTCCTTCGACAGGCTGCGGAGCAGTCATCTCGATAGTGTTGTATGTGATGAATGCCGGTGCGGCTCCGTATTGATTAAACCAGTATTTGCCAACGCTGACAAAGGCTTTTTTGCTGGGGCAGTCGTTCCATCCGCCAAACGGAAACCATGCGAAAGCCTGCCACGGCTCACTTACTGGAATCTCTGCCAGAATTGCAGCATCAGAACTGTTGTAGTCGTCGAGGCACAAGTTGTGCAGTTCGTAGCCTTGGTTTGACGGCTTGCCCAGAAGTTCGTTGTATCTGTACGAACCACCGTATTCGTTCCATTTTTTTTGCAGCGTGTTTTCGAGCCATTTTTTGCCTTCGCTGTCCGATGCTATGTCTATCAGTTCTTTGCGCTTGGAGTTGATGTAGTTTATGCTTATTTCTTCTCCTGTTACGATGTTGAATTCTTTCATAATCTCGTCGTACAGGATGTCGCTTATAAAGACAATAATCGGAACGAACCCTTCCTTTTTGCCGCGTTCAAGTGCCTCGTGGTAAGTCTTTTCTATCTCGTCGGCCATGTTGAGTCCGAAGAATGTGCAAGGACAGCCGGCCAGTATTCTGAATTTGTCGAACAATTGTTTTTCGGCTTCAGCTTCTTTAGCTTTCAGTTCTTTAACGTAAGGGTTGTTCTTTCTGAATTCCCGTTCTTCCTTTTCGTCAGGGCCAAACATAATCAAATCTATCAGTTTTTCCGATTCATCTTGTTTTTCGTCTTCTTCTTCTTTTAAGGAAAACTCATTTTCGTTGCCGGCTTTGTTATATATAACGCCTATTAAAATGACAACAAATATTATTATTGTTAGTGCGATAGGAAGGTTGCTCACGCAAATAAATTTGCCATATACTAAGAATTTTATAGCAAGTATTATTGTTGCAGAAATTATGAAAGTGATATACCTGTCTTTTTCCATAATGTTTGTTTTTAATGTTGATTATTTTTGAAATGATTCTCTCTTTGTTGTCGAAACGTCCGAACCAATGTGCTTTCAATGATTCGGACGCTGTTATGTGGAAATTCGGTTTAGTCCCACCAGAAATACCATATTTTTGATTTGCGCAGACAATCAGCCAAGGTATTTACATAGCCTACTCCTTGAGAAACAATGTCTGTGCAGAACGCGTATTGTTCTTCGGCAAGTTCGAGGCTTTGATTGTTGCTTACAGGCTTTGAAACGGTCATCTCAAGAGTGTCGTAGGTGATAAGCGAAGGGACTGCGCCATATTTCTCGTACCAATATTTGCATACGTTTACAAGATCCTTCTTCTCTGGGCATGCATTCCAGTTGCCAAATGGGAACCATGCTATTACTTGCCAAGGTTCTTTCACCGGAACTTCAACGATGAGCATTGGAGGAGTTTTCTCTTGGCTGAAAATAGATAGTTCTTTCATTCCTTGCTGGTCGTTTATCGGTTCGCCCAAAATCTCATTGTATGAATCGTCTTTAAGGTCTTTCAACTCTTTCTGTAGCCATTTCTTTCCCTCTTCGGCAGATGCTTCGGCTATCAGTTTTTTGCGTGTCGAACGTATTGTCTGAATATCAATCTTGTTTTCATCCTCCAAGCCTAATTCAGAACTGATAGCCGTGTATAGTATGTCGTTTGCATATATAAGCAATGGCACGAATCCTTCTTTCTTTCCTCGTGCAATGGCGTTGTTGTAATGGCGCAATAACTCGCTTCCCGATGTTGGAGGATAGTAAGTGCATTTGCAGTCGGCTATTTCCTTGAATTTCGCAACCAGTTCGGTGTTGTCTTTCTCCGAATCGTTTTTCATTATCTCTTTCTTGATGAGTTCGTCTGTGAGAATCTGAGTGTTGTTCGAGTTTTTGCAAGACTGTAAGGTTGTTGATGCGACCAAAATGGCGCATAGAGTAAAGTTCGCTTTAAAGTTGAAATTAGTCATAAAGTTTTGTCTTTTAATTATTTAAAATGATTTTCTCTGTATTGTTGTGGCGTTACGCCGACGTTTTTTCTGAACGCGCGGATAAAGTACGAATAATCTTCGTAGCCGAGCGATGTGGCGATGTTCTTTATCGGCTTGTTTGTTGTTACCAGCGCAAGTTCGGCAAGTTCGAGTTTGCGCTTGGTTACGAACTGGTTGGGTGTCTCGCCGGTGTGCTCTCTGAACGTGCGGAAGAAATGACCCTTCGACATGCAAGCCATGCTGGCAAGATGGTCGAAATCTATGGTCTGACCGATGTTTTTGCGGATGTAGGTAAGCGTCTGCTGAATGCGATTGTCCTTGACCTCGCTCTTTGCACTCGCCAGTCTGAGAAAGCGCGACAGAAGGATTATCATGATGCCGTGCGACTCAACTTTTTTGTGAAACGCGCTCTGCTGATTCTTCAGATAATTGTCTACGAGAGTCTGATGATTGTCGTAGGTGTTCGGGTTGGATGCCGGAATCTTCAACTCCGGATTTATATCGCACAGCCGCTTAATCAGTTCGAGGTCGCCGGGCTGAGCCTCGACCTCTACGGGCATTTCCAAGTCCTCCAGAATGGCTGGCTCGTTCTGTATATCTTCGAAAATATGAATGTAGTAATGTACGAAATGCGAATTGCAGAAGCAGTTGTGAACCGTGTATGCCGGAATCATGTAAAGATGATGCGGCGTGAGCCTGAATCTGCCCGAAGGCAGTTCAACTTCGGCTGTGCCCTCGGTAACGTAATAGAGGCGGAGGAAGGGACTTCGCACATTTGTCCAGTTCCAGTCGCCGTTGTGGTAGCAGCATCCGGCGTTGAGGGCAAGCAAGTGAAGCCGTTCGACAGGAATATTCATTTTTTTTGTTTATTTGTGAAAACTTCTGCAAAGAAACAAAAAAAGACAAAATATCAAGGCTTTATGCCATGTTTTTCTTCAGAAATGTTAAGATTGTCCTATTCTTTGTGCTTTTTGTCTGACACTTTTTCTGCTGTTAATCCGTATCTTTGTGGCAGAAATCAGATATTTGAATATGAAGATAATAGGAAGAAGGATAATCGTTGGGTTATGCGCATTTCTTGCCTTATGTGGCAAGGCTGGCGCACAGAATGTTGTGGAAGAAAGTCTTTCTCGCCACAACTTTTTCTATGCAGGGCAGAGTAAGCGCCTGAGAATGTTCAAGGTGCAGAATGGAGCCGTAGCGTGGACTTACGACAATGCTCAACTGCCAAAGTCGGAGAGGCTGAAGGGCGAGATTAGCGATGCCATCTTGATGAACGACGGACACATTCTGATGGCGCATCAGTTTGGAATAACCGAGATTGACGGCAGCGGAAAAAACGTGTGGCACTACGACGCACCGCAGGGATGCGAGATTCATACCGTGCAGCCGATAGGCACTACGCACGTTGTTTTTGTGCAGAACGGAAAGCCTGCAAAGATTGTGGTGATGGAGATTCCGTCGAAACGCATCGTGCGCGAGTTCGAGGCGGCTACAAACGAGAAAGGCTCGGTTCACGGACAGTTCCGCAATGCCCGGTTGACATCGCGCGGCACTCTTCTTGTTGCCAACATGGGACTTGGCTGCATCAGCGAGTACAACTGCGACGGCAAGGAGATTGAACGCTGGAGCGGATTCAAGCCGTGGTCTGTTCAGGAACTGCCGAAGGGCAATATTCTGATAACTGGCAGAAAGGGCGAAATTCAGGAGATGAACCGTCTGGGGCAGATTGTCTGGCAAATGAATGTTGCGCAGATTGGTGTTACCCAGCCGCAGAAAACCGTCAGACTGAAAAACGGGAATCACATTGTAAACAACTGGTACAACGAGTGGAACAAGACTCCGATGGATACGGCAAACGCGCCGGTTCAGGCGGTGGAGATTGACCGAAGCGGAAAGGTGGTTTGGCAACTCCGCGCGTGGAAGAATCCAGATTTAGGTCCTTCGACCACCATTCAACTATTGGGCGAGGCTGTTAATCGCAAGCGGATGTTTTTCGGCGAGTTCAACCCTGTCAGCCCTAATCTTTTCGTTGCGCCAAACCAGCCGCTGGGCGAGGGCAAGGGTATCAATCCCGGCAGAGTGGCATGGATTCACAATCCCGGCGTGGCATCGTGGGACGGTCGCACAGGTCTGTGGGTAGAAGACCGATGGAACAATCAGCAGAAAGCTGATGACATGATTCGCGAGGCCATCATCCAACTAACCGGCGAGACAACGGCGCAGAAGGCTTGGAAGGCTCTGTTCTGCCACTTCAACAAAGAGCACGGAAAGGGCAGTCGTGGCTACAAAAAAGGCGAGAAGATTGCCGTAAAACTGAATATGAACAACGCCATAACGCACCACGACACAATCGAGTTGAACTCTTCGCCGTTTGTAACGCTAGCTCTCGTGCGCTCGATGGTTCGCGACGGCGGAATCCGCGAGCAGGACATCATTTTGTGCGAGCCGAGCCGTGCCATAACCGACAGCATCTACAACAAGGTTCACCGCGAGTTTCCGAAGGTTGTGTTTATCGACAATATCGGCGGAGACGGCAGGCAGAAATGCGAATATTATCCAGAGCAGATAACCTATTCGACTGATAACGGCAAGCTGGCGCGAGGATTGGCAAAGTGCATTGTCGATGCCGACTATCTGATAAACAGCGCGTTGCTGAAGACTCATTCGGGCCCCGGCGTAACTCTGACGACGAAAAACTGGTATGGCGCAACCGACATCTCGCTTATTTGGCGACGAAATGCACACAGTAATTTCAGTCCCGACAAACGCCACGGAAAGCCCGGCTACAAGACGTTTGTCGATTTCATCTCTCACAAGAATCTGGGGCAGAAATGTTTACTCTTCATAATTGACGGAACGTACGGCTCGCGCGATGTGAACGGAGCACCGAATCCGAAGTGGCAGAAAGAGCCGTTCTGCGGCGACTGGGCCTGCTCGCTCATCGTGTCGCAGGATGAGGTGGCTTGCGATGCCGTAGGGGCTGACATTCTGATTGGTGAATGGCCGGAGTTCGGAAGTCTGAACTATTGCGACGAGTATCTTCGCGAGGCCGCCATGATTCCTAACGCGCCGAGCGGAACGGTTTACAAGCAAGCTGGCAAGCCGCTTACTGCGCCTCTCGGCCTGATGGAGCACTGGAACAATCCGAAGGAAAGACAATACAAGAAAATAGATTTGAAATACAAAAAAATGTAAGGAAAAATGTATAATTGCGGACTAATGTCTTTGAAAATCTTTTTATTAAACACAAAACATTATTTATGACAAACTCAAGATTTATTGCTGGCTTGCTGTGCTTTGTCTGCACAACAGGTGCTTTTGCCGACGAGAACGACAATCCTGCACAGATTGTAGACAGCATTTCTGAAGTAAAAGTAACGGCAGCACGAATCAGAAGCAACAGCAGTCATGTGCCGCTGAACATCTCGGTTGTGGGAAACCATACGCTTAACCGACAGCACAGAACAAATATCTTGCCAACGCTCAACGAGCAGATTCCGGGACTGATGATTAACGGCCGTGGAGTTATTGGATACGGCGTAAGTTCGGGCGGAACGGGCGGCATGATGATGCGAGGTATTTCGTCGGCTGCCGGTCAGGTGATGGTGCTTATCGACGGACATCCGCAGTACAACGGAATCTACGGTCATTCAATAACCGACAGCTATCATACTCTCGGGGCTGAGAAAGTTGAGGTCATAAGCGGTCCGGCAAGCATTTTGTACGGCTCAAACGCAATGGGCGGCGTTATTAACATCATCACGCGTGAGGCTGGAGAGAACCGTAGTCCGTGGGGCACAACGCGCATCAACATTGGCGGTGGATTTTACGGAACGCTCATGACCGACGCATCGCATCAGTACAAGAACGGCAGATTCTCGAGTAACGTGGCTGTTGAATACAACCGCTCGGACAATCACCTTCAAAACATGGATTTTGAGCAATACGGCGGATTGGCAAACCTCAAATATCAGCTTTGCGAGAGTTGGAATGTCTACGGAAATGCCGACATCACGCACTTCAACGCATCATATCCCGGCACGGTGCAAAGCCCTATGCTCGAGGCCGACCAGTGGATTACTCGCGGAGCGGTGAATCTTGGAGTAGAGAATAATTACGAGGGCACAAGCGGACGCATCAGCATATACGACAACTTCGGTCGTCACAAGATAAACGACGGTTACGTCAACGCAGTCGGAGCAACTCCGCAGACACGTTTCTTCCGCTCGCGCGACCATCTTTTCGGCATCAATGCCTATCAGAGTGCGAGTCTTTGGAAGGGCGGAAAGGTGAGTGTTGGTGCAGACTATCAGCGCATCTACGGAAAGGCATTTTACACAAGCCGCGAGACTGGCGAGGTGCTCGAAACACAGAACAAGCAGTCGGGCAAGGAAAATATGTACGAACTGGGCGTTTATGGTGAGGTTAGTCAGGAAATTAGCCAGTGGCTCACGCTCGATGCCGGTCTGCGATACGACCGTCATTCGGTAAGCGGTTCGGAGGTCATTCCGCAGGGAGGAATCGTTGTGCGCCCTATTAAGAACGGCGAGTTGAAGGCACTTGCCGGCAAGGGATTCCGCAACCCGACGATGCGTGAGATGTATCTCTATCCACCGTCAAATACCGACCTCAAGCCAGAGCGACTTTACAACTACGAACTGTCGTGGAGTCAGCGCATCGACAACGGCGGATATCCGTTCTTCGACTATAAGGTTTGCGGCTATTATATCAAGGCCGACAATATCATCCAGACTGTAAACCGCAAGAATATCAATACAGGCGAACTCACAAACAAGGGAGTTGAACTCAGTCTGAGAGCCGGCCTTAACAGTCATTGGAATCTTGTTTCGAACTACAGTTATCTCAACATGAAGAACGCTGTTGTAGGTGCGCCAAAACACAAAGGCTATTTCGGAGCAGAGACAAATTACGGCAAGTTTAGCGCAACGGTAGGAATGATGGTTGTAAACGGACTCTACACCGCTGTGGGCGAGAGCGAGACGACCGAGAATTTCGCGCTTCTTAACGCTTGCGTAAACTACGCAGTTTCGTCATCTGTAAAGTTGTGGATAAATGGCGAGAACCTTTTGTCTCAGAATTACGAGTATGTGTTTGGCAATCCAATGCCAAAGGCTACATTCATGGGTGGCATAAGTCTTGAATTCTGATAATCAGAAAGATATTTTCCATAAAAGGGAGTAAGATGCAAAGTCTTGCTCCCGTTTTTTAGTGTTTAAAGCCAAAACTTATAGCCAAGAGTAATCTGTACAACGCGGTTTTTGGCATCTCCCGATTCCGTATATTTGTCGTGGGTTGCATTTGTTATTCCGATATTGTAGCGGATGTCAAACTGAAGGTTGTTGAACTCGTACGACACACCGAGCGGAATGGCGAGGTCTAAGTTGCGAGTTAAATCGCCGGTATTTGTTGTAAAACCGTCGGATGTAGTTTTGAATCTGCTTCTTATCAGAAATCCCGGCTGGATGCCAGCTTTCACAGCCAATCTGTTCGAAGCGTAAAGGTTTGCCATTATCGGAATGTTAATGTAATTCAGAATGAAATTGCAGTCTGCATCTGGTGCGCCTGAATCTGTAATTCCGATTGTTTTGCTGTCTCTTACTCCTTGCTGCGAATATATTGCGCCGGCAGAAAGTGAGACGTTCTGATGTACGAAATATTCGGCTTCAACGCCTGCGGCAAAGGCTTTGCGTGACTTGGCATCCTCTGCCGTCATTGTAGCGATGTTTAGTCCGATTTTAGGCTGAATGTTGAGGCTGCCGACCTCTCTTTGTGCATGCGACAATAGCGGCATCAAAGCCGCTATTGTCAGAAATAGATGCTTATTCTTCATGATTTAATCAGTAAAATGTTATTCATGAAAATAACGGAATTTATCATTATTTTGTATGTCGAAGGTGTAGATTTAGAAAACAACTCGTGCAGAAAGTTCGAAAATCTTTCTGCACGAGTTGTTTATTTTGTAAGGCAAGAAAATGCTTACATCTTTACTTCTACCTTTTTGCCGTCATACTCCACTACTTTGCTCTTGCCTTTTGGCAATACAACCTTGAATGAGCGGTGTTTCAATATTCCGTCAAACGAGCCTTTTATGTCGTTGATTGTAAGATTTTTGGCGGCGTCGTTCCAAGTGAATTGGATTTCGGTGTATTTGCCGTTTTCATAGTTGTAATTGTCGCCCTCGTCCTCGTAGAGCGTGAACGCGCCGTTTTTGCCGGGATAAACGCGGATTTCGAGGTTGCTCCAATCCTTTTCTGTAACATACTGCATTTCAGGTGCTAACGGCAATATTCCGCCCGCTTTTATGAACATCGGCGACTTGTCGAAAGTTGTGGTCAACGTAACCTTCTGACCGCCTTTATAAAGTTTACCGGTATAGAAATCGTACCAATCGCTGCCTTTCGGAAGGTATTTGACGGTCTGTTTTGTCTGAGTGAAATCAACTTCTGCAACCGCCTTACCGTCAGCATTATCGCGATTCCAGCCCGACATCTCGTCGGTCTTGATGATTTTTTCTTCGGTGTACTGAGCCTCCACAATCGGAGCAGCAAGGATGATGTCGCCCATCAAAAATTCGTCTGCCATTTCCCAGACATTCTTGTCGGCGGCAAAATCACTGAACAACGGACGTAAATAACTGCCGTTGTTGCTCGTTACCTGCCAAGCCGTACTGTAAAGATACGGTAAAAGTCTGTATCTCAAACGGATACATTTTTCGATGGCGTCATACACGGGCGTACCTTTCTCGCCAAACTGCCAAATCTCCCTCGGAGCGTCTGCACCGTGGCTGCGGAACACAGGACAGAACAATCCGTATTGCATCCAACGTACATAAAGTTCCTGATACTGAGGATTTTTGGGTGCGCTGCCGGGACCAGTTACGTTGTAAGCGTTGCAGAAAAATCCGCCTATATCGGTATTGAAATTCGGGTTGCCGGTAAGCGAAAAATTAAGTCCGGCGGGAACTTGTTTGCGCAACATATCCCAAGTGGAATTAACGTCGCCGCTCCACATATTGCTGCCGTAACGCTGCTGACCCGCAAACGCACTTCTTGTCATTATAAAGACACGTTTTTTGCTTGATTCCTTGCGCTGAGCATCATACACGCCACCAACAGTGCAGAGCGGAAAAGCGTTTCTGAGCGAGCGGAAAGTGCCGTCGCCGTCGCCTGCCTTGTGATCGTAATTTTCGGCTGTCGGATAAAAACAGTCCGGATCGGTAGAGTCCATCCACCAAGCGTCAATATCATAATCGTAAAGGGTCTTCAAATTTTTCCAATAAATTTTGCGTGCCTCTTCGCTGAACGGATCATAAACACAAACACCTGACGGATAATCCATTACCGGCGGCCAAATGTGCGAGATGCCGCTCTGTGGCCAAGTCTGGAAATCAAACAACAGATTCTTCTCCTTCAACTCCCTGAATGCCTTGGTCATAGGTCCAAAACTTGCCCAAATGGAAATCATAATGTGGGCGTTTTGCTCGTGGACTTTCTGCACCATCTGTTTGCCGTCCGCAAAATCTTCGGAGAGGAAGTCCATTGCGTTCCAGAGGTAATTGCTGCCCCAATACTGCCAATCCTGAATGATTCCATCGAGCGGCACTTGGAGTTCGCGGTATTTGTTGAGGACGGCGAGAAGTTCCTTGCTACTCTTGTAACGCTCCTTCGACTGCCAATAGCCGAAAGTCCACAGCGGAAACATCGGCACTTGACCCGAAAGCGTCCTCATCTGCGCGATAACGCCGTCTGCCGAGCCGCCATACATAAAGTAATAGTCCTCGTATTTGGCGACTTCCGACGCAAACTGCATACCGTCTGCCGTGCCGTCAAATTGGGTCGGGGAATAATTGTCCCAAAACAAACCCCAACCCTCAATGCTCTGCAACACATTCTGAAAGTCTTGAAGATTAGACTGTTCCATCAAAATGTGCGCGTCCCTGCGGCTGAGTTTGCCGTCCTGAATAGTGCCGAGTCCGTAGATTTGCTCGTCCTTTTTGAGGAGAAAACTCTGAGTGAGTTTGTAGGTGTTGCGCTCCACCGCGCCGGGACGGTCTTCGAGAGAGAAGGATTTTTCCGACAACAGGAGTTTGCCCTTGGCGTCGTAGAAACTGAGCGCAAAGGTCTGCGGATTGAATTTGACCTTAATCTTGCTGCTTGAAACAGAATTCTGCTTCTTTGTAAGTTTCACGTCTTGCGGAACAGCCGTAACCACAAGGCTTTTCCCCTCAGGAGTTTTTCCTGCCGGATATTTGGTTATTCGCACAATTTCGGGAGTGTAGAATTCGGCTTTTATGCACGTCTGTTCCGATTGCCAAATCTGGCTGCTCTGCGCCATAAGTCCCGACGGAATGAGGCTCATGCTGGCCGAGACAAATAGAATTTTGAAAATTTTCATTTTGCTGCTATTAGGATTTTTGTTCGAGTTATATATTTGTATTTCGGAGAGCAAAGATACTGATATTTTTTTGTTTGACAAAGTTTTTATGTCCGAAAATGACTGCTGAAAGTTGAAATTATCAAGATATATGGCTGGTATATGGTAAGGCGGAAAGTTGAAAGCCGAAGGGGAGCGGTTGGCAATCCACAATGTTTTTTCAGTTAAGCCGATAGCAAGGGGGTAGCAAGGGGATAGCAAGGGGATAGCAAGGAGGTAGCAAGGAGGTAGCAAGGGGCAAGCAAGTCGGAAGTTTCGGGATTTCTTCGGGATGCCTTTGAGATTTATTCGAGTTTTAGTGCCATCCCTCACAAGGAAATTATAACTCCCGACGGACTTGTGGTGAGCGATGACATCAGCGTCGGTATGTATAACTTCGACGACAGTTTCGAGGCAATGAAAAAGAAGATAGAGCAATAACGAATTGTGCTCTGTCATCATCTTGCAGAAATACAGAAAAGAAATCGGGCAGAAGAACGCTTTGTTCTTTCTGCCCGATAATTTTATTTCTTGAAAATATATCCAAAAGATAATTGGATGACTCTGTGTCTTGCGCCTTCGCGAAGGGCGTCGTTCAGTCCGAAATTGTATCGGGCATCAACCTGAAATCTGCCAAATTCGTATGAAATTCCGACGGGGATTGAAAATTTTAAACGAAATTCTGGCGTGATGCTTTCGTCCTCATCGTAACTCCAATGTTCTGTAAGTCTGTTTCCTTTTTTCTTGCCGTAAACAAACATGCCAGGTTGAACACCTCCTTTTATAGCCAAACCTTTCCAGAGATAGACATTAAGCAGTAAGGGCAGATTGATGTAATCCATCTTGTATACACCAAAGCCTTCAGCATGGCTGCCTTGCTGAGAATACATGAGTCCTATGGAGTAGACACATGGATTTGAAGTCGGAATCTGTGCCTCAAATCCAACGTTGAATCCGTGGCGGGTGCTGAACTTGTCGTAATAATCGTCGCCTGTGAGCCTTGAACAGTTAAGGCCGGCTTTTAATAACATGTTTTTGTGAGTTTTTTCTTCTTGTGCGCTGCAAATTAGCGACAAAAATGCCGCGAATACGGTTAAAATAAATCTTATTCTCATGATAAAATTGGATTTTAAAGTGATGCTTTTACCTTTTTTTCTGCGAAAACGTCTTTGGTAGTGTTGATGCACTAATCTGTTTCTAAGTTTGATGGAAGAATTTATGACACATAACCAATGGATTGTTTTGCGCTTTTCTGATTTTAGTTTTTCTGAAAAAATCCGGGCAGAACGAGTAGTTAATCTCTTCTGCCCGGCTCTTTATTTAGTGAAGTATTGAATTACTTTTTAAGCTTTGCAAGACTCTCCTTCAATGCTGCAATCTTAGTCTCGGCATCGCTCTGCTTCTTGCGCTCAAGGGCAACAACCTGCTCAGGCGCATTTGCTACGAAACGCTCGTTGCCAAGCTTCTTCATTACGCCGGCAAGGAAGCCTTCGAGGTGCTTCAGTTCTGCCTCCTGCTTTGCAATCTCGGCATCCATGTCGATAAGGTTTCCAAGCGGAACGGCATATTCAGTTGTGCCAACAAGGAATGCGGCTGTGCCGTCGCCCTTAGCTGCAACCACCTCGATGCCAGAAAGGTTAGCCATCTTGATGATTACGCTGTTGAATGCCTCAACTGGGTTGCTTTCAACCACCTGAAGGTCAACAACTTCTTTCTGCGCGATGTTCTTGCTGTTGCGAACTGCACGAACGCCTGCAACAACATTCTTAACATCCTCAATCTGGGCGATAAGCTTGTTGTCAGCCTCGGTTGCAGCTGTAAGTTCGAGCTTAGAAACCATGATGCTCTCGCCGTCCTTGCGGTCGTAGATGTGCTGCCACAACTCCTCGGTGATGAACGGCATGAATGGGTGAAGCATCTTAAGCAAGTTGTCGAAGAATTCGAGAGTCTTGTTGTATGTCGTTGCATCGATAGGCGAGCCGTAGGCAGGCTTAACCATCTCGAGATACCAGCTTGAGAACTCGTCCCAGAACAGTTTGTATACAGCCATCAGAGCCTCGCTCAGACGGTATTTTGTGAACAAGTCTTTCAACTCCTCGTTAGTCTTCTTTAACTGAGCCTCAAACCATTCTGTTGCAATCTTGCTGCTCTCAGGCTGAGCAATATCTGCTGTGTTCCATCCCTTTACAAGGCGGAAGGCATTCCATATCTTGTTGTTGAAGTTACGTCCCTGCTCGCAAAGACTCTCGTCGAACAAGATGTCGTTGCCGGCTGGGGCAGAAAGCATCATACCCATGCGCACGCCGTCGGCTCCGTACTTCTCGATAAGCAATAGTGGGTCTGGAGAGTTTCCGAGCGACTTAGACATCTTTCTGCCCAGCTTGTCGCGAACGATACCTGTGAAGTAAACGTTGCGGAAAGGTACATCCTTCATGTACTCTTCGCCAGCCATAATCATACGAGCCACCCAGAAGAAGATGATGTCCGGACCTGTTACGAGGTCGGCAGTTGGATAGTAATACTTAATCTCGTCGTTGTCCGGGTTGTTAATTCCGTCGAACAGAGAGACAGGCCACAACCATGATGAGAACCAAGTGTCGAGCGCATCCTCGTCGCGTGACAGCTGGTCGATGGTGATGTTCTCGAAGCCAGCAATCTTCTTAGCCTTTTCGAGAGCCTCCTCGGCTGTGAGTGCAACAACGAACTTCTCCTCCTCGCCCTCGGCAGTTGGAAGGAAGTAGGCTGGAATGCGGTGACCCCACCAAAGCTGGCGGCTGATGCACCAGTCCTGAATGTTCTCGAGCCAGTTGCGGTATGTTGTAACGTATTTAGTAGGGTAGAACTTAATCTTTCCTTCGAGTACCGGCGGAAGAGCGATGTCGGCAAAGTGCTTCATCGACAAGAACCATTGCTTGCACAAGCGAGGCTCAACGGCTGTGTCCTGATTTCTTTCAGAATAGCCAACCTTGTTGTCGTAGTCCTCAATCTTCTCCATCAGACCTGCGTTCTGAAGGTCGATGGCAATCTGCTTGCGCACGTCCATTCTGTCTTGACCAACGTACATGCCGGCAGCCTCAGAGATTGTTCCGTCTGGGTTGAAGATGTCGATAGTCTCAAGATTGTGAGTCTTGCCAAGGGCATAGTCGTTCACATCGTGAGCCGGAGTAACCTTCAGACAGCCAGTACCGAACTCGATGTCAACATAGCGGTCTTCGATAACCGGGATAACTCTGTTTACCAGCGGAACGATAACCTTATGACCGCGAAGCCACTGGTTCTTAGGGTCTTTAGGGTTGATACACATTGCTGTATCGCCCATGATAGTCTCAGGACGTGTTGTTGCTACGACAGCATAGTAGCGGCCTTTCTCGTCCTTGTGCAGAACCTCACCTTCTTCGCCAGTTGGAACAACTGGGTTAGTGTCGGCATCTGCCACATAGTAGCGAAGGTGGAATAGCTTGCTCTTCTCGTCGCGGTAGATAACCTCCTCGGTAGAGAGAACTGTCTGAGCCTTCGGATCCCAGTTTACCATGCGCAGACCGCGGTAGATGAGTCCCTTGTCGTAAAGGTCAACGAACACCTTCATAACGCTTTCCGAACGCTTCTCGTCCATTGTGAAGGCTGTTCTGTCCCAGTCGCATGATGCTCCGAGTTTGCGCAACTGCTTCAGGATGATGCCACCGTGCTCGTTAGTCCAGTCCCAAGCGTGTTTCAGGAACTCGTCGCGAGTAAGGTCGCGTTTCTTGATGCCCTGCTCTGCCAGTCTGTTTACGACCTTAGCCTCTGTTGCGATAGATGCATGGTCTGTTCCCGGAACCCAGCAGGCATTCTTGCCGTCGAGACGAGCCTTGCGGATAAGGATATCTTGGATAGTATTGTTAAGCATGTGTCCCATGTGAAGCACACCTGTAACATTTGGTGGAGGGATAACGATGGTGTAAGGTTTGCGACCATCGGGCTTGCTGCTGAAAAGCTTGTTGTCAAGCCAGTACTGATACCATTTTTCCTCTACTTCAGAGGGATCGTATTTGCTTGCTAATTCCATATATAATTAAGTTTTTTATTTGCAAATTTCAAAACGCGGCAAAGTTAGTAAAAAAAAGCGTATCTTTGTACCTGAAAAACCAAATATATGCACAAAAAGATTCTGCAGATTGCCGTTCCGGCGATAATAAGTAACATAACCGTACCGCTTTTGGGGTTGGTCGATGTGGTTATCGTCGGTCATCTGGGCGCGGCGTCGTATATAGGAGCCATTGCCGTTGGGGGCATGATGTTCAGCCTGATATACTGGATTTTTGCCTTCCTGCGCATGGGAACGAGCGGCATGACGGCTCAGGCGTGGGGCAGGCGAGACCTTGGCGAGGTGGCTCGGCTTTTTGTGCGCTCAATGTCGATAGCCTTTGCCATCGGGCTGATTCTCATTGCGTTGCAGAAACCCATCGTCGGCTTGGTGTTCCGCTTTATCTCGGCATCCGACGAGGTGAGGCTTCTTGCCTGCCGCTATTTTGGCATCTGCATCTGGGGCGCGCCGGCGGCTCTGGGCTTGTTCAGCCTGTCGGGCTGGTACATCGGCGTGCAGAATTCGCGCCTGCCAATGTGGGTTGCCATCATTCAGAACGTGGTGAACATAGTGGTGAGTACGGTTCTCGTCATCTTCTTCGGAATGAAGATTGAGGGCGTTGCCATTGGCACTCTTGTGGCTCAGTATGCCGCTCTTCTGCTGGCTCTGGGCTTATGCAGGAAATACTACGGAAGGGTGGTGCGCAGGGCAGAGATAATGAAGTCGTTCGGGCGCGGCGAGATGATGCGCTTCTTCGGCGTAAACGGCGACATCTTTCTGCGTATGCTCTGCCTCGTTGCCGTAACGGTCTACTTCACCTCGGCGGGGGCGAGGAACGGCGATGTTGTTCTTGCCGTAAATACCCTTATAATGCAGTTTTTCACCCTGTTCTCGTACTTTATGGACGGCTTTGCATACGCCGGCGAGGCTCTCTGCGGAAAGAGCAAGGGCAGCGGCGATTATCCTCAGTTTCGTGCCACGGTAAGAGCCTTGTTCGGGTGGGGCGTTGCGCTTGCTGGAATCGTGTCTTTCGTGTATCTTCTTGGTGGCGAGGCGTTTGTTGGTGTGATGACCGACGACGCATCGGTCGTTGCCGAGTCGGCACATTATATTATGTGGGCGGGCGTGATTCCCGTAGCCAGTTTTGCGGCTTTTCTGTTCGACGGAATCTTCATCGGGATAACCGCCACAAAGGGGATGCTTGTGTCTATGTTCACAGCCATGCTTTGCTTCTTCGGCATTGTTACATTATGTAATGATTACAATAACCATGTCTTGCTTTTTGCCTTCGTGCTTTATCTGTTTGTGAGGGGTGTTATTCAGTATGCAATATACAAGATGTATATTATCCGCAAATTTATCTAATTTTGCTAAGTGGACTTTGAAAAATAAACCGACTTTCGTTAAAGACTTAAATTTTTGGGGCGTTTATGCTTCGTTTTTGTAAAAAAAGAAAAGCGTAATGTTTCTTATTTGATATAATGGGTTAATTTTGGCAACGCTAAAAATAGACTTAATATTATATAAAAAAACAACTTGTATTACGTAGTTAAATAAAGAAATGTTTAAAAACTTTCATGGATTCCATTTCGTAGAATCTTATCACAACAGTAAAGGCCAGAAACGATTCAGGGTAGTAGGCTATACCAAGGCTGTAATTGCAGCTATAATTTCGATTGTTATTGCATGTCTGCCGACAGAGGTTTTTGGCATTCCGAATCTTAATCCGGTACAGCAGAGAGTTATCGCGGTATTTTGCTTTGCCGCCATCATGTGGCTTTCAGAGGCTATCCCGTCGTGGTGTACCTCGGTGCTCATCATCGTGGTTATGCTCTTTACCATATCCGACAAGTCGCTGACCTGTTTCATGGCAGCAAAGGAGCAAGGCGCGCTGTATGTTCCTTACAAGAGCCTTATGCATTGCTTTGCCGACCCAACAATCCTTCTGTTCATCGGCGGATTTGTGCTTGCCATCGGTATGACAAAGACTAAGCTCGACGTGGTGCTTGCCAAGAAACTGCTTGCTCCGTTCGGCACAAAGCCAACAACAATCCTTCTCGGATTCATTCTTGTAACAGCCATCTTCTCGGCATTCGTCAGCAACACGGCAACGGCGGCTATGATGCTTGCCTTCCTTGCTCCGGTATTGCGTGCAATGCCCGAGGGCAGCAAGGACCGCACGGCTCTGGCTCTTGCCATTCCTATCGGTGCAAACATCGGCGGTATTGCAACGCCTATCGGTACGCCTCCTAACACCATCGTCCTTGGCTACATGAACGAGACTCTTGGCTTGAGCATAAGCTTTGGCGACTGGATGCTGAAGATGGTTCCGCTGGTTGTACTTCTTCTGCTCTGCGGATGGGTTATGCTGCGCATTCTGTTCCCATTCTCTCAGAAGGAGATTAAGCTTGAGATTGAGGGCGAGTTCAAGCCCGACACACATACTTGGATTGTTATTGCTACGTTCATCGTAACCATCTTCTTGTGGTGCTTTAGCGACCGCTTGGAGTGGGGCTTGAACAGTAATATCGTAGCCATGCTTCCGATTGCGATTTTCGCCATTTCGGGAATCCTTACAAAGCGCGACCTTGAGGAAATAAACTGGGCTGTGCTGTGGATGGTTGCCGGAGGTTTCGCCCTTGGCGTTGCCCTCAACACAACCGAGCTGAGCAAGGTTCTGGTAGATGCCATTCCGTTCTCTCAATGGAGCGCGCTGCTCGTTATGATTGTTTCGGGCATCGTATGCTTCGGATTCTCTAACTTCATCAGCCACTCGGCAGCCGCATCTCTTCTCACACCAGTCCTCGGCGTTGTTGCCGGAGCCATGGTTTCGGGCGGAGTGCTCGATATGGGCGGCGTGGCTCAGATGCTCATAGGCATTGCAATAGCAGCCAGCGTTTCTATGATTCTGCCAATCTCTACTCCTCCTAACGCCATTGCCCACTCAACGGGCTTCATCAAGCAGAACGATATGATGCTTGTTGGCGTTATCATGGGTGTGCTTGGCTTGGTAATAGGCTATTGCTGGATGTTCCTTGTATTCTGAACATAAGTAATAAAAATAGATTTTTTTTCAGGCTCGCGTCTTTGTGAAAAGGTGCGGGTCTTTTTTTTGTGCCGTTTCTTTGATTTTTTACATAACCTCATCCCGAACGAATCCCGAAGGCATCCCGAAGAATCTATTTTTAGTGTGAAAAATAAATAGACAAGGTATATAAAATACCATAAAATATATTTTCTCGAATAAAAAAATATCGCTAATTTTGCAAACGAAAATTAAGGGTTGTATTCTTTGTACTTTTTTATGTTATTCTTTTAGGGTAGTGTGACTAAGTTACTGATAGATAATTACTTTTATTTTCTGCTCCTCTGAGGGCATTTTCCATTAAAACAAGGATTAAGACAAACGTACCTTTCCGGTTACCACCTTTGTTGAATTCTCAGAGAGCATTATCCATTACAACAAGGATTAAGACAGCATAATGGAATACATTAGTAGCAAGTCCTGTAAACTCTGAGAGCATCATCCATTAAAACAAGGTTTAAATCATCTTTTTTATCTGGCTTTATTTGTAGCTTTGCTATGTCGAGAATGGTTTTGCTTATCAACGCCAAGGATGAGTGAAAACTAACACATGGTAAGGCTATGGGGAGTTTTTTGTTGCTTAGAAACATATAAAGGATGTTAACTAAACAGTAGTGTATTTTGCTTAAATATTTTATATTTGCCGTTGTTTATAATTGATAAAATCATAAAATATGGGAAAACATTACACTTATACAATGAAAGTCGGCGATAAAAAATTAACTTTAAAAGACTTTAAACCAATATTCGATGAATATAACAAAAAATATTTTTATGGAAAATTAGGCGATTGTAAATTTATGTGGCTTCTCTCTAAAGGTCCTTTAGGAACCTATATTTATGATAATGGAGTTTCAACAATTGGTATTAATCGCAAGCCAAATCATCCTGTTACAGATGAATATCTTGAAGAACTTATTATACACGAAATGATACACATGTATACCAGAACAGTTGAAAACGTGAAAATTGATGGCGTGTGGGGGCATGGTTTTTATTTTAAAAAGCATTGCTTGCGTTTATATAAAAATTATGGAATAAAAATTGATATTCTTTATTTGGAAAAACGAAATAGTTGGTGGCGCAGAATATTAATGTATTTGTTCTGTTGGTAAAAATATGGTCGGAAACGACTGCATTTTTAGTCTAACGCTATGAATTCCAAAAAGAAAATTCCCATTGTCAATAGTTAATTGTTAACTGTCAATTCTCCAAAAAGTCCTCTTTTTTTTGATTTTTGAAAAATATCGTTATATTTGCATCCGAAAACTATCTCGATAATAGACTGGAATAAGTAAATATCTGACTTTCAATCTTATTTATAGTGCAAAAAAATAACATTTAATTCTAAAATCAAAAAGATGAAAACATTTTTTACAATGTTGATTGCCGTACTGATGCTAAGCGTTCAGACAGTTTCGGCAAAGGAAAAGGGCGTGGTGTGGGAACGCCCTGTGGTTACCGAGAAGAACGATAATATTGATGGGTATTTCAACACGCTTCTTGACATAAAGCGCGTTGAGTTTGCCGACGACGAAACGCGCGTGATGATGCACGTTGCCTTGCGTCCCGACAATTGGTTGCAGTTTGCCTCTGCCACTCGTCTGGAGTGCGACGGCAAACGATATGCCTTGAAAAAGTGCGATGGCATGGAACTCGACAAGCACGTCTATCTTAAAGGGCGTGGCGAAACAGATGTCGTATTCCACTTCGAGCCGCTGCCGTCATCTGCCACAAAATTCGATTTTGTTGAAGGCGATGCCGAGAGAGCGTTCGTAATCCGTGGCGTGCAGAACTTTGGTTCGGTGGCGCACCAGATGTATCCTACAAGCTGGCGAAACGAGCAGACGGGCGACTGGGAGATTGGCTTCTACGAGGATTTTGCAATATACGACTGCAAGTTCTGGAACTATAAGCAGAAGCAGCAGAAGGGCGACAAATACATGTTTGTGCTCGAAAATGACGGCAAGGAAATCGTGGTGAATGCCGACAAGATAAAGGACGGCAAGCGCACAATTGCCATAGATGGCAAGAAAGCCACTTATTCGCTCCTTACATCTATTACTTTGCCCGACTATCCTACGAAAGACACGAATCCAACCTTCAAAAACACACATTTCAAGACCGATACCGTAACGCTTGTGGGCTGGCTCAGAAACAGACCGCGCGCCGAACGGTATGATGACAATTCGTACAATGTTAATTTTACCAATCCAATAACGGGCGAGGGAGTAAATGTTTTCGGCAAAATGGATTCGCTTGGCAGATTTGTAGTAAAAGTGCCGATGCCAAACTCTTTCGAGGCGTTTTTCGATTGGGACAGAACATTCATCCGCACAATCCTCGAGCCGGGCGAGACTTACTTCTTGTTCTACGATTTTAAGTGCGGACACAAGTTCTTTATGGGCAAAAACTGCCGTCTGCAAAACGAGACGCTTGCCTATCAGTACAGATGGCAGCAGTATCGGCATAAATATGACATGACCGAAGACGATGCGAGAAAGAAGTTTGACGGTATGAAAACGCAGAACTCTGATATCGTGGCAGAGCTGAAGGAGATTGCCGAGAAGCATCCAACGGTTTCCGACCGCTTCTTTGCATATCGCGCCAAAAGCTACGAGGCAGAGGCTGCATACTATAATTTTGTTGCACAGTCGTTTGCAAGAAAGTTCGATTTTACTCACGATATTGTATTTGCTAATCTTAAAGACTTATGGTCTAAGCGCAACGAAAATAGCCTTATGTGCCGTGCGTTCTGGAATTTTCAGGAATATTATGTAAGGAGAATGACTACTTTTTACAGCAAGTATGTCGTTCTTCCTTCACGTAGCCAAGATGGCGAGGCGATTTACGAATATTTATATCCGCAGATTCTGCGACGCTATCGCGATGCCGGAAAGGTAAAGATTACAGACGACGAACTGGCTCAACTCGAGCGTAACGCCGCAGAGTGGAGAAGTACTTTGGAGGCTGATTACGACAAACGGAATGAGAAGCCGAACGATTATATGAAGAAGAGTGCCAAGATTCTGGAGCGCGAAGACATAAAGAAGGTTCTCGACGACGAAAATTCTTTGTTCGACTTATACGTATTTCTTGAAATTGCCGAGTCTTTGAACATTGACAAGGAAACGCGCGACATTCTTGTTTCAAGATTTTTGTACGGCAGCATGACGGATACAGGCGAGCCGCTTAACGAAACGGCAGCGCGTTATGTAGACGAACTGGTGTCGCAGCCATCTGCCAAGGCCGCTATCAACACTTTGCAGAACAAGTATCTGGCTCTTGCCAAGAAAGATGTGTCTAAATACACAAGGTCGGCATCAGATGTTGCCGGAATGAGCGACGGCGAGAAGATTCTGCGCAAGATAATAGAGCCTTACAAGGGCAAGATTATTCTGCTCGATGTGTGGGGAACTTGGTGCATGCCTTGCCGAATGGCTCTGCAACAAAGCAAGCAGGAGTACGAGAGTCTGAAGGATTACGACCTTGTGTATCTCTATCTTGCTAACCGCAGCCCCGAAGATGCTTGGAAGAACGTGATAAAGCAGTATGATGTAACGGGCGACAACGTGGTTCACTACAACCTGCCAGCCGACCAGCAGAGTGCCGTTGAACAGTTTGTTGGCGTAAATGGCTATCCAACCTACCGTCTGATAGACCGCAATGGCAACTTGGTTGACGTGAATGTTGATGCGCGCAGCATCGATGTCCTCAAAAAGGTGCTCAACAAGATAAAGTAACGGGCTGCCTTGATACAAAAAAAGTGCCGCGGCAATCAGTCTTTGCCGCGGCACTTTCTATAACCGTAAATAATTCTGTCTAAGACTCTCTGGCTGTCTGTTCTTTCATCATCTTCAGCCATTTAAGATAGCCGAAGACGGCGAAAGCCGTATATATTCCGTATATACATGCCTTGAACGGAATGCCCTTGTGAATGTAGAGCGCAAAGCTGATGGCATCTACCACAAACCACAACAGCCATTGCTCAACATACTTGTGTGCCAAAGCCCACAGAGCCACTATGCTGAGTGCCGTGGTAAAGGCATCGCTCACCGGAACGGTACTGTTGGTGTAGTTGGCAAGAAACCACCATATTGTAAGCCATATAACCAGCGTACAAACCGTAACAGGCAGATAATACGATTTTTTAAGATGCGTAATCGGCATGTCGCCTGCGCCGTGCTTGTCGTCCTTTCGCCCAAGTTTCCAGATGGCTACGCCGTAGACCGACGTAAGGCAGTAGTATACCGCCATTCCGAAGTCGGCATACAGCCCGGCCTCGAAATACAGCACCATGTCTATTGCCGGCATCACTATGCTTGCAAGCCACAGCCAGATGTTTGCCTTGTATTCAAGATAAAGGTAAACAAGACCTACAACGAAGCCCAGAATGTCGAGGAATCTAAGTGTATCCATCTTGATGTCAGAATTTTAGTGTGATGCTGCCCATCATCGTAAAGCCAGCCATCGGAACGAATCCAAGCTCATAGTATCGGTTGTCGTTTGGATGTCCGTAACTTTCGCAGATGGCAGAATAAACCCATCCGCTTGTGGCGTATCGTGCGTTGAACACGTTGTTGAGGTCAAGTCCGAAGGCTGCCTCCTTGATGTGCAGCGGCTTTATCGGCATTGTGTAGCCCAGATGTATGTTCGATACGCTGAATGCTGGCAGAGAGCGGTCTTTGTTCTCGGTATTGTCGAGATACTGGCGACCAACGGCCGATGTGTGCCAAACAGCAGTCATTCCCTTGTGATGGAAACTGAGGAAGGCATTGCCCGTAAAGGCTGGCGAGAAGGCGAGGGTAGAGTTGTCGTAATGAATAGTTCTGAACTTGGCCTTGCTGTCCCAGTCCTCAACAACCTCGTCGAAATCCTTAATCTTGTTCTGGCTAACCGCCATGTTAAGGTCGAGGCTCAGCCAAGGCGTGAAGTCGGCTCCGCATTGCAGTTCTATTCCGGCGCGATAACTGTCCTTGATGTTCGTTGTCAGCTTTTCGCCAATTTCGTTCTCCTGTCCCGTCTGCACAAACTGGTCGGTATAGTCCATGTAGTACAGATTTATTCCGAGGCGGTATTTCTTGTTGCTCAGGGTGTAGCCCAGTTCGTAGTCCAAGAGCGATTCGGCTTTCGGAGCAGGATATGAGCCGTTGTCTGTAAAGTTGTTGCGCTCAGGCTCGCGATGGCTCAAGGCTGCCGAACCGTAGACGCGGTGTTCGCCCAGAGTCCACGAGAATCCGGCTTTCGGATTGAAAAAGTCGTATTTCTTGTCGATGTCCAGTTTCTGGTTGTAGAAACCGCTCTCGTTGTCGTAGAACTTGTCGTTGATTCCGTCGGTCTTGTAGCCAACGTGGCGATACTGAATGTCGGCAAACACGTTCCAGTTGTCGGTTATGCTGAATGCCGCCTTTGCAAACGCGCTTCCGTCGGTCTTTGTCGCGTCAGAATCGTAATAGTCGTATCTGCCGTTTTTCAGGAATGTGGCAGCAATATCCTTGTCGGCAATATAAGTGATGTAGCCGAAGTGGTTTCCGCTGAAATACTGCATAGCCACGCCGCCTACGATGTCCCAGCGGTTGCGCTTGTAGCTTGTGTTCCACACCAGTCCGTAGGTATTCTGCTCAAGGCCTTTCTTGCGCACAAAGTCGCTTCTCTTAACTGCGTTGCCGTCGGCATCAGTATATTTCAGACCGAACTTGGCAAGTTTGTAGTTGTAGCGGAACTGGTCGTAATATCCGTATCCGTAAGTGTAGCGTGCCGATGCCGTTGTGCTCCAGTAGTTGTTTATGTCCCATGCAAACGACAGAATGTTGTGGTCTTGCCAGAAGTTGTCGGTCGTTCTGCTCCATAGCGAGCCGTCGTTCATCTTGTAACGCTCGGTAACGTAGTTGCCGTTGGCATCCTTTGCAAAGTTTCCGCTTTCGTCGTAAACAAGGCGTTCGTACAGAGAGTTGAAGCGTCCCAGTCCTACTTCGTACATGTCTTTGTATGTCTTGATACCGGTATTTGCGCCGTATGTTCCGTCCATCAGACTAAGGTCGTCGTCGCCGGCGGTAATGCCGCTCCAAGCTTGTCCGGTTTTCTCAAAGTTGCCTATGTTCTTGTATCTAATCTGAATTCGGTCGTTCATCCATGTAATACCGCCGTAGTATGAGCCTGAGCGTCCGGCTGTTCCGTGAATGAATCCGTCGGTATTCGTCTCGTGGTATGCGCCGTCTATGATGAGATGTTTGAACAGCAAGCCCGATGACAGCGAGACTCCAGCGTTCCAAGTGTTGTAAGAGCCGTATGAGCCCGAAACCTCGACTGTAGGTGTTGGCGAAGGCGCGGCCGTAGAGAGAGCCACCGTTCCGCCGAATGCGCCGTCGCCGTTGGTAGATGTACCAACGCCTCGCTGAATCTGTACCGAGCCGAGCATTGCTCCGTAACTGTTCATATTAGCCCAGAATACGCATTGGTCTTCGGGCGAGTTTAGCGGCATTCCGTCGAGCGTTACGTTTATGCGCGAATCGCCTGCGCCTCTGATTCTCATATATGATGTTCCTGTTCCAACGCCGTTGTCGCTCCATGCAATCACGCCCGGAGTCTGCGAAAACAGCATAGGCAGTTCCTTTCCTGTTCGTGCAAAGCTTTGCAATTCAGTTTTTTTGATATTCGTAATGGCATAAGGGGCATTTTTCTGCGCTCTTACGCCGTTAACAATAACCTCTTGCATCTGTTCAATCTTCAGCGAGTCGTACTGCGCATGTGCAGCCGTCGCCACGGACATTGTTGAAATGCCCAGCAATACAATCTTTTTCATGTTCATCTAAAAAAGCGGGGGAGTCGTGTCCGAAAAACAACCTATCCATACCTACGTCGGCATTATCCGATTCAGGTTCGAGGGTATCATCTCAGCCAACAAACGGTTAGCACCCCTTGATAATCTGTTAAAAACGATGCAAAAGTACAAATTTTCTGCCAATCAAAAAACAAAAACTGTTCCGATTATTTTTTTTCTAGTTGTGGAATTACATCGCAGGAATTCTGTTATCCGGCTTTTTCTGATGGCTTGTACAAAAAAAGAGGATTCCATTTTCTGGAATCCCCCTTTTTGAAAAATATGGTCAAATGTGATTCTATTACAGAATTGTCTTGACAGCCTCAAGCATACCCTTTGACTGGATAAGGTCGAGGTACTCCTTAACAAGAGCAGTAAGACCTGGAACCTCGTTAAGGTTCTGCTTGCTCTCCTTCCAGATGATGTCTGTTGCGCCAAGAACGCCCTCAGCAACCTTCTGAGTGTCGCCAGTAGCCCAAAGCTGAGCAAGAAGATCCATAATCTCTTGTGCATCGTTTGGCTGGATAGGAGCACCGTCCTCGCGAACACCACCCTTGTAGTAAGTGATGATTGCTGCCAAACCGAATACCAAGCCCTTTGGAAGCTCGCCCTTGCGCTCAAGATAAATCTTAAGGCCAGGAAGGTCGCGAGTCTCGAACTTAGGGAATGAGTTAAGCATGATAGAAGTAACCTGATGGTCAACGTATGGGTTCTTGAAACGCTCAACAACATCGGCTGCAAACTTCTGAAGCTCGTCCTTTGGAAGGTCGAGAGTCTCCATCAACTCGCCAAACTGAACCTTCTCGATGTACTTGCCAAGAACAGGGTGGTTGCAAGCATCGCGAACGATGTTTACGCCGCTGAGGTAAGTAACAGGAGAGAGAACTGTGTGAGGGCCGTTGAGCAATGTAACCTTACGAGCGTGGTAAGGAGCCTCGCTCTCGGCAATAAGAACGTGAAGGCCTGCCTTCTCTGCTGGGAACTCAGCACGAAGCTCGTCGCAAGTCATGTTGCTTGCCTTCTCGATAACCCACAAGTGGAAGATTTCAGCCTGAACAACCAAGTTGTCGGCATAGCCAATCTTCTCCTGAATGTCCTTGATTTCGTTGCGTGGGAAGCCCGGAACGATACGGTCAACCAATGTTGCGCATACATAGTTGTACTTCTCGAACCACTCCTTGAATGCTGCGTAGTCAGCACCGAAGTCTGCCTTCCAAAGCTCGATGTACTGCTCGATGCACTCCTTCAGGTGGTGACCGTTAAGGAAGATGAGCTCGCAAGGCATGATGATGAGACCCTTCTTAGGATCGCCGTTGAATGTCTTGAAACGACGGTAGAGAAGTTGTGTAAGCTTGCCCGGATATGATGATGCAGGAGCATCAGAGAACTTGCAGTTAGCATCGAAAGTGATACCAGCCTCAGTTGTGTTAGAGATAACGAAACGGATTTCTGGCTGGTCTGCAAGAGCCATGAATGCTGCGTTCTGTGAGTATGGGTTAAGAGCGCGGCTGATTACGTCGATACGAGTAAGGCTGTTTACTGCCTTGCCCTCGTCAAGACCCTGAAGGTTAACGTGATACATACAGTCCTGACCGTTAAGCCACTCAACCATACCTTTCTCGATAGGCTGCACAACTACTACGCTACTGTTGAAGTTTGTCTTCTGATTCATATTGTAGATAATCCAATCTACAAAAGCACGAAGGAAGTTACCCTCACCAAACTGAATGATTCTTTCAGGCGCGCATGATTTTGGCGCTGTTCTTTTGTTTAATGCCTGCAACATAATAATATCTGTTTTTTTGTTAATAAATTTCTTAAATGTTTCTGATAAACACCACAAAAGTACGAATAAATTTTGTAATACCAAATTTATTTTATACTTTTGTGTGCGATAACACTAAAAAACGACGAATTTGGTGCTGTTTAACATTTAACGACATTTTAATCAAAAAAATATATAAAAATAATGAAACAGTTTATGGACGAAAACTTCTTGTTGCAGACTGAAACTGCGCAGAAGTTGTATCACGAGCATGCTGCAAAGATGCCTATCATTGATTACCACTGTCACCTTATTCCACAGATGGTTGCAGAGAACAAGCGTTTTGAGTCTATCGCACAGATTTGGCTTATGGGCGACCACTACAAGTGGAGAGCAATGCGCTCTAACGGTGTTGATGAGCGTTTCTGCACAGGCAAGGATACTACCGACTGGGAGAAGTTCGAGAAGTGGGCAGAGACTGTTCCTTACACATTCCGTAACCCTCTTTATCACTGGACTCACCTCGAGTTGAAGACTGCTTTCGGAATCAACGAAACTTTGAACCCTACTAACGCTAAGGCAATCTACGACAAGTGTAACGACCTCATCAAGAACGACCCTAAGTTTACTCCACGCGGCTTGATGGCTCACTATAATGTAGAGACTGTTTGTACTACCGACGATCCTGTTGACACTCTTGAGTGGCACAAGATTGTTGCTGCCGACCCAACTTGCAAGACTCGTATGATTCCAGCATGGCGTCCTGATAAGGCTATGGCTGTTGAGGTTCCTGCCGAGTTCAAGGCATACGTTGACAAGTTGGCTGAGATGGCTGGCATGACAATCTCTAACTTCAACGACTTTGTCGATGCTCTTCAGAAGCGTCACGACTTCTTCGCATCTATGGGATGTAAACTTTCTGACCACGGTATCGAGGAATTCTATGCTGAGGATTATACAGATGCTGAAATCAGCGCAATATTTAATAAGGTATATGGAGGTTCACAGCTTACAGAGGAGGAGAACCTCAAGTTCAAGAGCGCAATGATGTATGTCTTTGCCGTTCAGGATGCTGAGGCTGGCTGGACACAGCAGTTCCACTACGGTGCTATCCGTAACAACAATACAAAGATGTTCAAGCAACTTGGTCCTGATACTGGCTTCGACTCAATCGGCGAGTTCAACACAGCCAAGAAGTGCTCTAAGTTCCTTAACCGCCTTAACATGGAGGGTAAACTTGCAAAGACAATTCTTTACAACCTTAACCCATGTGCTAACGAGGTTCTTGCTACAATGCTTGGTAACTTCCAGGACGGTTCTGTTCCGGGCAAGATTCAGTGGGGTTCAGGATGGTGGTTCCTCGATCAGAAGGACGGTATGCAGAAGCAGATGAACGCTCTTTCTGTTCT
>Ga0256407_10003455_pt1 | contig 28077 bp, 17 predicted proteins | sample RumenRJG_04DNA_FD_193489 | JGI IMG/M metagenome (GOLD analysis project Ga0256407, IMG submission 193489) | Bovine rumen microbial communities from Lethbridge, Alberta, Canada - RJG_04 | ecosystem: Host-associated > Mammals > Digestive system > Stomach > Rumen | place: Canada: Alberta...
TGTATCCACAAACAGGTACCGGGCATAAATAATGCCAGTGCCGCGATGATCAAAACTATCCACGCCATATATTTTCCGACAAAATCACTTATTCTCTTCATATTTTACCCCGCCACCTAAAAGATATAACTACGCTATCATAACAGTATCACAAGTCAATATTGTAATGCACGATTTCTTTCAGAAACATTTAAGGTTAAAGTAGACTATCTATCCAAGCTGTATCCTACGGACTGCGCAGAAAACAATCGCGAACTAAAGATCGCCTGGCAGTGAAGCCTGCGTTTTTGAATTTAACATCCGGATCATTTTATAAAGCTTACATAGTCGTCAATCTGTGAAAAATCCACCACACATTTTCCGTCATAGATCCCCACGGGGATTTTGTCCCTGAAGGAGTAGATGAAGACATCCGGCTCTTCGCCGAAAATGTGGACTATGATCTTTTTCCGGTCGGGATCAACTATCCAGTATTCCCTTACTCCGGCTTCCTCATATTTTGCTGCTTTAATGCCCATGTCCTTTTTTCGTGTGGAGGGAGACAGAACCTCCAGAACAAAATCCGGAGCTCCCACAACTCTCTTAAGGGTGAATTTGTCTTTTTTGCAGACTATGAAAAAATCAGGCTCAAGGATGTTCTTTTTATCGTCATATCCTCCGATCTGGACATCGGAGGGGGCAAGCATGGGAATGCAGTCACCTTTGTTTGACTTTATAAAATTGGCTATGGCAATAAATATCTGACCGGATATCAACTGGTGAACCGTGGTAGGAGACTCCATTTCTATGAGGATCCCGTCGATGATCTCATAGCGTTTTTCTTCGGGGAGAAAATCCAGATCATCCACTGTGTATTCCCCCTGTTTTTTTGCTGCATATTCTTCGGTTTCCCTGACCGGGAGGATATCCTCTTTTTCAAAGACATCTGACAGCTTTTCCATGGTGTCATATCTGGGACTGTCGGTCACGCCGCTCAAAACCTTCTGGACAGTGGCAAGGGGAACCCCCGACAGATCCGAAAGCTCCCGGTTTGTAAGTCCTCTTTCTTCTTTGATCCTTTTTATTTCATTTACACTTAACATATCTCAGACCCCCGATCTGTCCTGACAGGAAGACTGTCGAAGCAGTCAGTCAGGTATTCCGTGAAAATGCTCCACCGTCAATGCACCGTTTATGACTTCTTGTATAATAACATACCATAAATGGAAACGTCAAGTCATATATGGGTTTAGGGGGCGTGACTTCAGTAACGGAGCACAGACACCGCTGATTCCGCCTGACAAAAAAGCATTAAACTGAACAGATGCAGTTTTGACATAACTATTCAGAAACCGAAGAGTTCTGAACAGTTACATTTTGACAGCAGATAATTATCGTGGTAGTATTCCTACCATAAATAAGGTTTAATAACAGGAAGGTGAATGAGCATGGGAAAACCGGGAAGAAGGAAAAACCCTGAACAGACAGCTGCTACAAGAAAAGCCCTGATCGAAAAGAGTTATGAGCTGTTCTCCGGCAGGTCAATTGAATCGGTATCCATAGCGGAAATAGCAAAGGCGAGCGGTTTCGGAGATATCACCGTATACCGCTATTTCCCGTCAAAGCCGATCCTTGTGGTGGAAGTCGCCGCGTGGAAATGGACCCAGTTCAAAGAAGAGAACATTAAACGGAGACCGGCAGCGGATTTTGAAGGAATGACTTCAGCGGAGGTCTTTGAATTCTATCTGGCTTCCTTCCTCGAGCTGTACAAAAACCACAGGGATATACTACGGTTCAATCAATTCTTCAATGTGTATGTACAGTCTGAGAATATCCCAACCGACGTGATGAAGCCCTATAAGGATGTGATCCTGGATCTGGGCAGGCAGTTTCACTGGATATATGAAAAAGCCAGGACGGATCACGCCCTCCGCACGGATGAACCGGAGGAGATCATGTTCAGCAAGACGCTCCACCTGATGCTGGCGGCGGTTACAAGATATGCCGTGGGGCTGGTTTATATCCCTGAAAAGGGCTTTGATGCGATGGCAGAGCTGGGTTTTATGAAAAACGCCATTCTCAGGGAATATTCGGCAGCTGAAAATAGATAAACAGAACTTCAGTCTGATCTAAATTTAAGAAGGAAGTAACCGGGCACGGATTTCGTGATCGCCTCCTACAGCAATAATATAAAGCGTGGAACGGCGAAGGTTGTGCTTAAGGGCAAGGGCAGCTATGCCGGAACAAAGACCCTTTCCTTTAAGATCGTACAAAAGGGCGCTGATTATCAGGGAGCCCTTATCGGAGACGGCTGGATGAAATAATGGGAACGCGGGATTCTTGCGGACAATTTCCGATTTCGTCCGCAAGAAGTGCTCGTCTACATTTCCGTCTGCTTCGTTGTTTTTCTTCGGCGATGGAACCCAGAGGGGTTGTTGGAAAACAAAACAGAATATATTACATTAAAGGAAGCGCTGGAAAGGATAGATCAGCTTGAAGCAGAAACAGATAAAAGAATATCTTGTCAAAGAATTGTTAACTTTGGCGAAGCTTAAGAAATGGAGGTCCGGCCATGAAGAAGCCCTTGCCCATAGGGGTGGAGTTTTTTAATAAGATAAGATCCAATGATTATTACTATGTTGATAAGACTCTTTTCATAAAAGAGCTTATAGACAAAAAAGGCGAAGTGAACCTTTTCACCCGTCCCCGGCGCTTTGGAAAGACACTGACTTTGGATATGCTCCGCTGTTTTTTTGAGGAGGGGCAGGATCCATCGCTATTTGAGGGCTTGAAGATCATGGGGGCGGGAGAGAAATATACCTCCATGATGGGAAGGTTCCCGGTGATCTTTTTGACGCTGAAATCCGCCAAAACCGGAGATGAGAAGTCGGCCTTTGAGGCTTTGAGATATGAGATCGCCCGGGAATTCAGACGTCATGATTTTGTCCTCGAAGATGATGCCTTAAGCTTTGAGGAGAAAGAAAAATTCAGGGATTACAGAGACTGGAAGCCGGAACCGGAGGAGTATAAGGGCAGCCTTAAGTTCTTATGCGAATGTATTAAGGCTGCCACCGGAAAGAATACCATCATTCTGATAGATGAATATGACGTGCCTCTGGAGAGCTCCTTTTACGACGGCTATTATGATCATATGGTAGCCTTCATCCGCAGCCTTTTCGAGGGGGCGTTAAAGACCAATACAGCCCTGGAATTTGCGGTGATCACAGGATGCTTAAGGATATCAAAGGAATCCATCTTTACAGGGCTTAACAACTTAAAGATCAATTCTATCCTGACAAACAGTTACGGGGAATATTTCGGCTTTACGGATGAGGAAGTAAAGGCCATGCTGGACTTCTATGAGCTTTCGGACAGATATGAGGAAGTGCGAAAGTGGTACAACGGCTATGATTTTGGCGGGAAGAATGTCTATAATCCCTGGAGCACCATTTACTATGTGGACGATCATGTGGCAAAGCATGATGCCTTCCCCGTATCCTACTGGGCCAACACCAGCTCCAATTCCATTGTCCGGGATCTTATCGAAAGGGCGGAATCTGATACAAAGAAAGAAATAGAAAAGCTGATCGAGGGCGGGAGCATAGAAAAACCGGTTCATGAGGATATTACCTACGGGGAGATATACAAAGATCAGGACAACATGTGGAATTTCATGTTCTTTACTGGATACTTAAAGATCATCTCACAACGATTTGAAAATGATATTGTCTATGCCACTCTGGTAATACCTAACAGGGAAACAGCATATATATACTCTCAGAAGATCATAAACTGGTTCCGTCAGGAGATCGTAAAGAAAGCCGACAGGAACGCTTTATTCGAGACAATGAAAAAGGGCGACGCCGAGGGCTTTGAAAAGGAGATCAATAAGCTCCTGGCTCCCTCCATAAGCTACATGGACTCCTATGAAAACTTCTATCACGGCTTTATGGTGGGGATCCTCACCGGAAGCAATGAATATACCATAAAATCCAACCGGGAATCAGGGGATGGCAGGAGCGATATCCTGATGAGGACCGGAGACGTGTTTGAAAAGGCTTTCGTGATCGAATTAAAGACGGTGAAACAGGAAGGCAGGAAGCCTGTCACAATTGAAATGATGGACGCAGCGGCAGATGAGGCGATAAAGCAGATAGATGATCTGCACTATGCAGACTCTCTCCTGGAGGAGGGCTACGGAAACATCGGCCGGTACGGGATATCCTTCTTCAGAAAACGGTGCCGGGTGCACTATAAGGACGGGTATTGATCAGAGTAAATGGAATTCTGAGGGAAAGAAAACATAGAGGAGGTAATCATGAAAAAACAGTACAGGTTAATGAAAAAGCTTCTGGCGTTCGTTCTGGCAGTGACGCTTATGGCTCTTCAGACCGGGCTTCCTGTTTATGCGGAGGAAATGCCTGGGCCGGGGCAGGGTGCTCAGACGGGAGATATTGCAGTGCCGGAACAGGAGCAGGGTGTTCAGACGGGGGATATTGCAGTGCCGGAGCCGGAGCAGGGTGCTCAGACGGGAGATATTACGGCACCGGAGACGGAAAAGGTTCCGGCGCCGGAAGAACCGGCGGATGCAGGAGAAAAGGCAAAGGAGCCCGGATCTTCTGAAGGGGGCGAAAAGCCGGTCCCGGAGGAAGAGGGTCTTCAGGAGGAGGCTGTTTCTGCAGTGTCCGGGCAGGAGATCCCTGAAGTGGAAAAGCCCGAACCCGGGAAAGCAGCAGGGCCTGAGGCTGCAGAGATCGAAGAGCCGGCAGGAGATGGCGGATCTATTGAGGTAGTCAGCTGGAACGGGCTTCAGGAGGCGTTTAACAATGCAAGTGTGAACAGCGAAAGTCCTACGAGGATCACACTGTCAGGGAATGTTGTGATGCCGGAAGAAATCAAGATCGATCAGAAGATATTCGGTACGAATCTGGTGGTTCCGGCAGGTAAGTATGTTGTACTGGACCTGAAGGGTCATACCATAGACCGGAAGCTGGGTGACAGACCATATGTATTTGGTGAATATTTGGAAATAATGGAAGCAATGAACGTCATCACTGTGTCGGGAAATCTGACCCTTGAGGACAGCAGCGGTGAAAATGCCGGCAAGATCACCGGAGGTTATGGTAATCCTGCCGGCGGTGTGACGGTTACATCCGGTGCCAGCTTTACAATGAAGGGCGGGCGTATTACCGGTAACAGGGCTTGTTGCGCTTCCGGAGATTATGTCGGAGGTGTTTACGTTGCTGAAGGAGCGCAATTCCTTATGGAAGGGGGCTCGATCGATGATAATAAAAATGCTGATGGTTCAGGCGGTGCCGGTGGAGTGTTTGTTTCGGGTTCCTTCACCATGAGCGGTAACAGCAGTATTACCAATAACAATGCGGATATAGTTGGAACAGGTGGTGTAAAGGTATATGGTCAAGGTGCCAGCTTTACAATGAACGACGGCACCATAAAGGGCAATCATTCAGGTGATGGCCAGGGCGGTGGAGTGTTTGTCTTTAACGGAACCTTTGAAATGAACGACGGTGACATAGAAGACAATGAAAGTAAGAAAGCCAGTTTTGGTGGAGGCGGAGGAGTGTATGTTTACGGCGGTACCTTCACTATGCGCGGGGGTAGGATAAACGGCAATACCGTTTCCGTAACAGACACAGTTGACAGATGCGGCGGCGGAGGTGTGCTTGTCTCTGATGGTAAGTTCACGATGGAGGGCGGCTACATCAGCGGCAATAAGGTTGACGTGAAAGGAAAGAACAGTGGCGGAGGCGGAGTGTATGCCCGTGGAGGAACCTTTATTATGAAAAGGGGCTCCATAAGCGGCAACAGTGTCACCGGGAGTGCAGAACAATGCGGCGGCGGAGGTGTGCTTATCAATAATGGTGGTAAGTTCACGATGGAGGACGGAATCATCAGCAGCAACACTGCCAATGTAACCGGTTCAGAAAGCGGCGGAGGCGGAGTGTATTCCGGCGGCGGTACCTTCACGATGAAGGACGGGTCCATCACCGGCAACACTGCCGATGTAACCGGTTCAGAAAGTGGCGGAGGCGGAGTGTATTCCGGCCACGGAATCTTCACCATGGAGGGCGGCTCCATCACCGGCAACAACGTATCCGGCGAAGCCTCAAGGGGCGGAGGAGTGTATGTTTGTCCTCATGGTAATTCCGGGTTTGAAAAATTCGAACTATCCGGCACTCCGATTATCAGGGATAATGTCAAGGGCGGAAATTTAAGCGGTGAGGTATACACAGGAGAAACAAAAAGCAACGTCTGGCTTTATTCTGATGAGAATAAAAAAGCAGTAATTTATGATGTCACGGGTCTTGAGGAAGGCGCAGAGATCTGGGTAGGAAGTGAGTCGGAGGAAATTGTCTATGATGCATCTGAAAGCAGTGTAAAATACCTCCATGCCGACAATGATAGTCTGGTGGCGGTTTTTGTTGAAGACGGTTATATATATTTAAGGGAAAAGACCACCTGGCCTTGGCTGCAGGAGAAGTTTAACGCTGCATCCGACTCTGAGGCTTCTCCCACGAAGATCTGTATGAACTATGATGCGGTGGCAGGAGAGAGCGACACTTTCCTGTATGTTCCTGCCGGGAAATATGTGAAGCTGGACTTAAACGGCTTTAGTATCGACAGAGGACTGGCGGGCAAGGCCGCGTACTACCCCGGTAATGTCATTACGGTTAAAGGAAATCTGACCCTAACGGACAGCAGCGATAAATCTGATACACCTGAGTATGACGGTACCGGCGCCATCACCGGGGGCAACAACAGACTCTCCGGAGGCGGAGTGTACGTCGCTGAGAACGGCACCTTTACGATGGAGGGCGGCTCCATAAGCGGCAATAATGTTAATTTCTCCGAGGGATCTATGAATGACTTCGGCGGAGGCGGAGTGTACGTCAATATCAATGGCACCTTTACAATGACCGGCGGCTCCATAAGCGGCAATAACGTTAATGTCTCCAGTGGGCAGGTGTCTAGATTTGGCGGAGGCGGAGTGTACGTTTATCGGGGCAGATTTACGATGGAGGGCGGTTCCATAAGCGGCAATAAGGTTACAGCGAATGCGGATGACTCCGGCGGAGGCGGAGTGTACGTCAATGGCTTCGATGGCACCTTTACAATGACCGGCGGCTCCATCACCGGCAACAATGCGTCTAGTAGCGGGGGAGGTGTATTTTTAAATCTAGATTCCAGCTTCAAAATCAGCGGCACGCCGGTTATCAAGGATAATGATATAAATGGATACCATGCGAATAACGTCCTTCCTTGGCGGGGTAGCATCAGCGTTATCGGTGAGCTTACAGAAGGAGCTGAGATATGGATTTTCCAGGGCATCGCTCAAGGCACCGAAAGTCATACTATCAGCATGGACGATGTGAAATACTTCCATTCTGACGACGATAGTTATGCGCCGACTTTGGAGGGCGATAAGATTACTTTAAGGAAGAAGACAGACTGGGCAGGGCTGCAGTTGCAGTTTGACGCTGCATCCGGATCTAAGGATTCTCCTACTAAGATCTATATGAACCAGGCTGCGGTGGCAGGAGGGAGTAATTCTGCTCTTACCGTTCCTGACGGGAAATATGTGGAGCTGGACTTAAACGGCTTTAAGATCGACAGAGGACTGTCAGGCAATGGGGCAAAGCCAGATGGCAATATCATCACGGTTAGCGGCAATCTGACCCTGAAGGACAGCCAGGGTACCGGCATCCTCACCGGGGGCAACAGCACCGGAAAGGCCGGCGGAGTTCAGGTTTTAGGAGACGGCAGCCGCTTTGAGATGCAGGGAGGAAGGATCGCCCTGAATTTGACATCTGGAATCGGCGGAGTGTGGGTTTCAGAAAACGGCGTGTTCAGTATGACGGGCGGTGAGATCACCCAAAACGCCGGAATTGCCGGAGGCGGAGTAGGCTTTGAAGGCGGCAGCTTCGAACTTGGCGGTGATCCGAAGATATCCGGAAACGTAAAAGGCAATGTGATCCAAGATGGGAAGATAGTAGGTGGAAAGACAAATAACGTCAATGTCCATTCCGGAAAAACAATCTCGATCAACGGGGCTATGACGAACAAAACCCCTGTGGGGGTGACCACCGTTCCTGAACCGACAGGCGGAAAACAGATCATATTTACGGATAATTGGGGAGCTCATATGCAAGGCAAATCCCCCACGGAATTCTTTTCAAGCGATAATGAGAAGTATTCAGTTGTTATGCAGGATGGTGAGGCAGCCCTTGTGGGTCATGTCCATAAACTGACCTACAGGGCAGAAGGCAACACTGTCACGGCAGTTTGCAGCGGTGACGAAAACTGCGGATTCCCGGATCATACGGCGACCCTTACCATAGAAGCGCCGGAGCACAAGGTTTATGCTGACAGCAAATCTCCGGAAGCGCAGATCTCCGATGATTATCAGATTCAGGGAACTGCGAGTGTAGGTTATTATAAAGCTGATCCGAGCGGTAGCAGATCCGGGGAAGCACTGGCGGCGGCTCCCACCGGCGCGGGCAGATACTGGGCTGAGATCACTCTGGGAGAGGGAGGGGGCAGCGCCACAGCTTATGTGGTATATGAGATCGAAAAGGCTGTTCCAGTTTACATAATTCCCACCGGCTTAACTGCCGTTTACGGACAGACCTTAAAGGACGTTAAGCTCCCGGAAAGCTCAAACGGAGCCTGGACCTGGGCTGATGACAAAGCCTCTGTGGGGGATGCGGTAGAAAAAACCTTCAAAGGGGTGTTTACACCCGAAGACACGGATAATTACAAAACGGTCACAGTGGATGTAGCCGTTAACGTGGCAAAGGCTGACTATACAAGGACATCTCTTTCGGCAAATCAGAGGTATGGCACAAAGGGAATGATCGAGCTTAAGGACTATATACCCGAGGGCGGAGAAACCGGAGAGGTTACAGCAGGCGGTGACAAAGAGGTGCTTTCCGGAAATGCTGTGGCCAAAGATAAGGTTCTAAGCTGTGTCTTAAAGGACAGCAGGGATTATGTAGGAAAGAAAGTAGTGCTTACGATCCCCGTCAGATCCTGCAAAAACTACAAGGATTACAGTCTGACAGTCACCCTCACGGTGGCAGACTGCAGCCACACAAGTACTGAGCTGAGGCATGTTCTGAAGGCCACCTGTATGGAAAAGGGCTACTCAGGCGACCTTTGCTGCAAAGACTGCAACGCCCTGATCAAAGCGGGAGAGGAAACCCCCATCGATCCGGAAAACCACGACTTTGACATGGAGAAAGGTGAAATAACAACCGAACCCACTTATCTTTCCTACGGGGCGCACACTTATTATTGCAGACGGAATAAAGAGCACACTCTTGTTTTATGGAATATTGAACCCCTTCCTGCACCGGATGGCAAAAACTATGGTGATCTTGCGGAGGATACAAGGGGCTTAAGTGAAAATGCCGCACCGAAGGTGGAGACAAAGACTGACGAAAAGGGCAACGAGGTGACCACGGTGTCCATAAACGGGGCAGAGGTTGAACAGGTGGTTAAGGATCCTGAAAGCGGCAAGGAAACCGTAAAGAGTCTGGTCTGGATCGGAGGTCTTAAAGAATCCTACCGCTATACCGGAGCAGCCATAAAACCGGAATTTCATGTCTATGACGGAACGAATAAGCTGACGGAAAAGACGGACTACACAGTTTCCTTTAAGAAGAACAAGGATGTGGGGACGGGTGAGATCACCGTGAAGTTTAAGGGTAATTACGGTGACACCAAGCCCCGGACGTTGAACTTTGAGATAAAGCCTGCGATCCTGGGTGAGGACATCATAGCCCATGAGACCGGGGTGACCGTAAAGAAGAGTGCTCAAAAGCCCGTGCCTGTGCTGACCTGGGCATCAACGGGAAAGACGGTTGCAGCAAAGGACTTTAATATTATTTATGATCCGGCTGAGGTTAAGGATGCGGGAACCTACACTGCAACCATCACTCCAAAGAAGGAAGGCGGGAATTTTGACGGCAGGACTACTGCACTTGTTAAGGTTGCAGCCAAGGACAAGGTACTTTCAAACGTAAAGGTCAGGTTTGATCCGGCCTCTTATCCTTACAACGGAAAACCGGTGGAGCCGAAGTATTCTCTTACAATGGGAACCACGACTCTTACCGAGGGGACGGACTTTGAATGTGTGAGCCTTACGGGCAACATAAACCCCGGAACCGCGGTCATCACCTTTGAGGCAATAAGCGGCAATGAGGCAGGATATGTGGGAAGTAAAACCGCGACCTTTAAGATAACCGGAAAGAAGTCTCTGACGGATGCCGCGATCTTGGTTACCTGTGATGAGTCTGCGCCTTTTGCAAAGGGCGGAGCAAAGGCAGCCGTTACCGTGAAGGATAGGGACACAGATGCCACCCTGAAGGAAGGCCTTGATTATACCCTGTCATATGCAAAGAACAAGGCTCTCGGTACGACAGCCGAGGTTAAGGTAAAGGGCAAAGGAAACTACAAGGATTCGGTGACAAAGACCTTTACCGTAACAAAGCAGAGCCTTAAGAGTATAAGTGAAAACATTATAGTTTCGGATCAGTTTACGACTAAATCAAAGCTTAAGGCGCCGAAGGTTACCATCACCGACAGCGACGGGAAGAAGCTTTCGTCAGGGAAAGATTATACTGTTGGCGACCCGGACTATTCGACACCCGGGAACACCGAGGACTCAGGAGTGGTTTACATAACCGTGACGGGTAAAGGTAACTATTCGGAAACGGAGTCCGTGAGGGTATCCTTCCGCTATACGAAAGACACAGCTTCAAACATTTCAAAGGCCAGGACAAAAGCCATGGCAAACCAGCCCTACACCGGAAATGCCGTGAAGCTTTCAAAGTCCGATCTGACAGAAAAAGTTTACACGGGAAGCAGGGGATCGGAAAACTATCTCAAACCGGGAACAGACTTTGAGGTGATAGATTCAACCTACACCAACAACGTGAAAAAGGGCACGGCAAAGGTGACGGTCAGAGGACTGGATAAATACGCCGGAACAAAGACCCTTTCCTTTAAGATCGTACAAAAGGGCGCTGATTATCAGGGAGCCCTGATCGGAGACGGCTGGGTGAAATAAAAAATACGACACTTTTAATGGCCGGAGTAATATTTGTAAAAAACGGGGTAAGGGTGCGGTCTGTAAAAAAACCGCACCCTTAATCTGCCTCATGAGCCGGTGAAATCATATTTCTTTACACCGAGCATCCAGAATCTGTAGCTTAGATAAAAGAAAAGCAGACCTAAGAGAGGAGAGAGCCAGGATAGCAGCGGGACAGAGTCAGGCTCCAGAAGGACAAGGCTTGGATAATATGCCACGAAAGCGATGGGTATCACAAATGTGAATATGAACCTGAATATGCCGCTGAATATGCTTGAGGGGTATCTGGCAAAGTCCTTGAATCTGAACATGATCACCATAACATAACCCGATCCCTGAATCCAGAAGCAGGTGGCGGCTGCGAAGTTCATGATCGCGATCATAAAAAGGGATGCGGTCAGCAAAAAAACGGAAGCCTTCGCTATGGTCAAAGCCGTAACGGGGATCCCTATGTGATACCAGGAATAAATAAGCGTCCCCATCCCGAAAGCAAGCTGTCCCAGACCCTTCACATCGAAAACCTCCGAGATGAAGTAAAAGAACACATTTATGGGCCGGAAGCAGTATTTGATAAAGTCGCCGGACTGTACCATGAATCTCAGGTTCCAGTTGTTATCGAAAAAACACTGGACCGGTGTCAGGGCTATGAGTGAGAAGCCGTATAAAAACAGCATGTGGTAATAGTCCCACCCGTTAATCGTCGGAAAGTTGTGAAAGAGTATCATAAAGGTCAGAAATCCCGACAGATCCGTCATTATCATCCCTATCGTGGATATGATAAAATCCGCTCTGTAGCTCATTTTGCTCTTAAGATCCTGGATCAGGATCTTTTTATAGATCGAAAGATAAAACGATAATCCTCTTTTTTTGGTAACCATACTTTCAACCTCCGTTCACTGTGATCTTCTTAATGGAATACTCCCAGAAAAGATTGCCTGCAACAGTCAGTATTATGATCCAGACAAACTGAAATCCAAGCTGTGAAAGCAGTCCGGAAAGGGTATCCGATCCGTTTTTTTCAAGAAGTATCGTAAGCGGTACATCATAAACTGCCCTGAATGGGAGCATTCTCACTATCCTTGCCACCCTTTCGGGGAAGAAGGCAAGGGGAATTGAAGCACCGGATAAAAGCAGCACTATGGTTTCCTTTACGATGTTTACTCCCCAGGTGGATTCAGTATAAAGGCAAAGGGTTGCCACCAGCATTTCTATATTGAAATTAACAAGCAGGGCAAGTATCACGGATACTGCAAAATACAGCAGATTGATCCCCATAGGAATGGCTCCTTTTGTTATTATGCCCACCACGATAAAGGTCGGTATGAAGGTCAGCACGAAAAGCACCACGTGTGAGCCTGAATAGGACCAGAAGGTGTAGATCCTGTAGCGCATGGGCTTTAAAAGATCCAGTATTATCTTGCCGGACTGGATCGAACGGCTCATGTCCCAGACGATAAACATCTCAAGGAAATTAAACAGTGCCGTTGCCAGGATCAGATATATCATAGTGTCGGAAAAGGTCATGCCGTTAACCTCTGACCTGCCGCAGGAAGCATAGATCGCCTTCCACAGGAAATAAACCAGGGCAAGATAGATCAGATTGGCAAACAGGGTGACAAATGTTCCGAGCCTGAACTGCAGTGATTCCATGATGCCGGCCCGGGTTAATGCCGGAAATCTTTTCATATTCATTATTAAGCCTCCTTTACCGCAGAATCCTCATAAATTTTCCTGATCACCTCTTCGGTGGAGATCTCCTGAAGCTCGATATCCTTGACCTTGTGCTCCTTCTGGGTGTCAGATATGACCTTCATGACATCGGTGGTGTTTTCATCGATCACGCGCTCGATCCATTCATCCTGTCCGATGCGCATGCGAAGGGTCCTGTAGGAACCAAAGTAGGACTTAAGATGGTCGATGTCGTTATCGTAGATCTTCTGCCCCTTGTCGATGATGATGATCCGCCTGCAGAGGGCATCAACATCACCCATATCGTGAGTTGTGAGGATGACGGTGGTGTGCCTGACCTCATTAAGACCGAGTATGAGCTCCCTTATCCTGCTCTTCATGGAAACGTCGAGTCCGATGGTCGGCTCGTCTAAAAAGACGATAGCGGGATTATGCAAAAAAGCGGCCAGTATATCGCTTAAGGTTCTCTGTCCGAGTGACATCTGCCTTACGGGTTTATGAAGGATGGGCTCGATATCAACCAGAGACCGATAGAGCTCGATCATATCCATGTAGTCCTTATCCTCTACCAGATAGATATTTTTAAGGAGCCTGAAGGATTCGATCAGGGGCAGCGACCACCAGAGCTGGCTTCTCTGTCCGAAAACAACGCCTATGTTTTCAGAGTTTCTGGTTCTTTCCTTATATGGAACAAGGTCATTTACAAGGATCGTTCCGGCACTTGGCTCCAGCACCCCGGTCATCATCTTGATGGTCGTAGATTTGCCTGCGCCGTTTGGACCAAGATACCCTATGATCTCGCCCTTTTTTACTGACAGGGATACGTTCTTAACCGCCTCAACGGTGTTGTAATCCCTTGAAAAAAGATCCCGTATGCTTCCCTTAAGCCCCTCGTGCCTGTTGAGGACCTTAAAATTCTTGCATACATCCTTCATTACTATCGCTTCTTCTGACATATTCTCTCCCTTCCGCATGCAGCTGTGCCGGAGCCGTTAAGCCTTAAACCGTGTTCCCGGCTGTTAATAAAGGTTGATTTTGTTGACATTTATAAGTATATTATCTTCAGGTGTACTTTTATACAGGTTTTAGGACGGATTTTTATAACGATATTACACCGTACTGAAAGATTGTTATAAAAAATCCGGTTATGAGGGAAAATTGTTATGAAACGGGAGATGATGGGACTCATCGTAAAAAATGAGGACGGATCGGAGATAGTAAATTACGATAACGATTCGTTTCCTTCATATATTTATGGGGGATGGATCGCCCCTAAGGTGACATGGGAGAGAGTGCCGCATTTCCATGAGGATGTGGAGCTTGTTTCCGTGCGATCCGGAAATATGGCCTACAGCGTTAACGGAAAGACCGTAATGCTGCATGAGGGGGACACCATCTTTGTCAATTCAAACCAGATCCATTACAGTATGGCGGTGGAGGAAGAGGTGGCAAGATATGTCATTTTTATAATTAATCCGGCGGTTTTAAGCCCCTCCGTGGCTGTGCAGATGCAGGCTGTCATGCCTGTCATAAATAATACCGGGCTCTCCTATATCAGATTCCGGGGTGAGAACGAGAATACGAAAAAGATATATGATCTTATGGAGGATCTTCCGGATATCAGGCTGGATGCCTTCCGGATCACAAAGGCATTTTATTCCATATGGGAGATAATCATGAATCAGAGCGCTCATTACGGCATGCTTGAGCCTGAGGGTGAGACTGATATTCATATGAAATCATTTAAGAATATGATGTTTTACATACAGAGGGAATACAGGAATAAGGTTACGCTGGAGGAGATCGCTTCAAGCGGAGGTGTGAGCAGGACGCTCTGCAACAGGCTGTTTCATAAGTATGTGGGGGAATCCCCGGTAAATTATCTGCTTAAGCTCAGGGTCAGAAAGGCTGCCGAATATCTCAGGACGACAGCATATCCCCTTGTCAGGATAGCGGACCTTTCGGGCTTTAACGGTGTCAGTTATATGTCGGAGATGTTCAAAAAAACGCTGGGTCAGTCACCGCTAAACTACAGAAAGACCTGGAAAAAAGGAAACGAAGGGACAGTAACACGGAAACACGGAGGACAGCAGAGTGGTTTACATAACGATAACCGGTAAGGGGGATTCCTGATTGTACTTTATTTTGAACAATTTTTGTGATATCATTTTCTCCGAAAACGATTCAGTTATTGATTTAAAGAGGTTATCGTTTTGAGATGAAGGGTCTGTTCCGTTTATACGCTATTCTGATATTAACGGCAGCATCCCTTGCTCTTTCGGGGTGCGGGGCGGCTTTGGAAAAGGCAGCCGGCCCGGTTAAGCCGGAAGAGGAGAGCGGAGATGCCGGATCCGAAGAGCCGGGAGTTCTGCAGTCTGATAAAAAGCAGGACAGGTCTGAGACTGACCCTGAAAGAACCGGTTCAGGTCCTGAATCTCACGGTCAGCTGAAAGTGGAAAATGGGATCCTTAAGGACAGGGAGGGAAAGCCCTTTCAGCTTCGCGGCATGAGCACCCACGGCATAGGCTGGTTTCCTGACTACATCAACGCAGGAGCCATGAAGTCTGTTAAGGAAGCAGGCGGAAACGTGATGAGGATCGCCATGTATACCCAGGCGGACAGGGGCTACCTTTCAGAACCGGACCGGAGCATGATGCTTGTGAAGCAGGCAGTTGAAAATGCCAGGGCCATGGATATGTATGTTATCGTGGACTGGCATATCTTAGATGACGGTGATCCGAACGCTCATCTTGACAAGGCAATTACATTTTTCGATGCGGTCGCATCACTTTACCCAAAAGATCCGGCTATACTTTATGAAGTCTGCAATGAACCAAACGGCGTAAACTGGGACAGGATCTCAGAATATGCCTATGCCATATGTCCCGTGATCAGGCAGTATTCGCCTGAAGCGGTGATCATTCTTGGGACCCCGGATTATTCCTCGGATCTTGGATCACCCACAGACAAACCCTTTCCGGGGGAGAACATCCTTTACGCCTATCACTATTATGCCGGAGAGCACGGGGGGTATTCGGGTCTTGAGAAGGCTCTGAAAAAGAACCTTCCCGTTTTTGTTTCCGAATGGGGGATCGGCAAAGACGGTTCGGGGGAGCCGGCCTTAAAGGAAGGCCGGGAATTTGCGGAGTTTATATCTGAGAAGGGTTTAAGCTGGTGTGCCTGGTCGCTATGCAACAAGGATGAGGTGTATTCGGTTTTGAAACCCGATTGTGACAAATTGAGCGCCTGGGGCGAAGAGGATCTGACGGAGGTCGGAAGGGTCATGTTTTCTGCAATGGGAGGAAAAGCCCCGTGAAGAAGACTGCAAAGGTGATCTATCTGATCCTCCTCCTTGGCTTCACGGTGGTCTATCTTTTCTGGAGGATAGGCTGGACCCTGCCGAAGGGTCACGGGGCTTTGGATATGTTTTTTGCCCTGATCCTTCTTTTTACGGAGCTTATGGGCGTGGCTGAAATGATCATACACTATGGTCTGGAAGCCGGGCGGAGGGACTGTCCGCCCCTTCCCAAAAGCGGGAAGGAAACTTTATGGCCGGAGGTGGATGTCCTGGTCACAACCTTCGGGGAGCCGGCAGACCTTCTTGAAAGAACCCTTAAGGCATGCCTTGATATGGAATATGAAGGCAGGGTCCGTGTCTGTTTATGTGATGATTCGGGAAGGGAGGAATTAAAGGCACTTTCTGAAACTCTGGGTGTGAAATATCTGACAAGATCAGACAGGAGGGATGCAAAGGCGGGAAACCTGAATGAGGCTCTTAAGCACACGGATTCTCCCCTTGTGGCCGTTTTTGATGCGGATATGTGTCCCGACAGGCATTTCCTTAAGGAAACCGTGCCCTATTTCCTTGCAGGCAAAGACAGGCACGGTAAACAGCTGGTTTCGGCAAAGACAGGTCTTGTCCAGACACCTCAGGATTTTCGGAATGAAGACCTCTTTCAGCGGGCATTTCGAGCAGGAGAGTGCATACCCAACGAACAGGATTTTTTCTATCTGGAGCTGGAGCCTGCAAGAAACACCTGCAATGCTGTGATCTTCGGCGGGTCCAATGCCCTGATCTCAAGAAAGGCCCTTAAGGAGGCAGGAGGCTTCGTGACCGGAACCCTGACAGAGGATTTTGCCACAGGCATAGAGATACAGAAAAAGGGCTTCAGGTGCATAGCATTAGACAGACCCCTTTCATCGGGACTTGCGCCGGAATCACTTGCGGCTTTGATCAGCCAGAGGACCCGGTGGGCCAGGGGCTGCATTCAGGCAGGGATCAGAACCCGTCTTCTGACCTCAAAGGGGCTTAATGCGGCTCAGAGGCTCAGCTATCTGGCAGCGGTCACCTACTGGTATGCACCCCTTAAGAGAGCGGTATATCTCCTTGCTCCCCTGATGTTTTCCGTTTTCGGGATCACGGTTATGAACTGCGATTTTAAACAGATGCTTATGTTCTGGCTTCCAATGTACCTGCTTTCAACGCTGGGGATACGGCTTTTTTCAGGCGGGATACGGTCTGCAAAATGGAGTGAGATCTATGAGCTCTGTCTTTTTCCTTTTCTGCTTCCCGGGGTGCTGGCAGAAACAGTGGGGATCAGGAAGAAGGACTTTAAGGTTACGGATAAAAGCGGCAGTCAGGGGTGGCATTTTTGGTATCTGCTGCCTTTTGCGGCTCTGACAGGGCTTTCGGTTCTGGGCATAGTGAACACGGTGGGACGGATGATAGATGAGCAGACTACAATTTATCTTTTTCTGCTCTTCTGGCTTGTCTTTAATCTCTATGAACTGTTGTATGCATTTTTGTTTGTGCTTTCATGCCGGAGACTGCCGGCTCAGAAGGAGAGGAAAATAAGAATCCACCGCCTTGCAAAGGGACAGCTTTGGCGGACGGGTCTTTTATGGATAATACTGAGGATATTTTTCACGACAATGCAAAAACGTATATCCGACAGCATTTAGTCAGATTTAAGCTATGTTTTATAGAGGAGGAAATGAAATGAAACAAAGAAGGAAGGCGCTGACAGCGGCTGTTCTTGCTTTAGCCCTTGGGATCGAACTATGCATTCCGGTTACGGCTGCCGAAAACCCGGGAAATCCCTCCCGGGAGACTTCTGAGGCGGGATCTGAAAATGCAGCCCCGGAAGGGAGCGGTGAAAACATCAGGACCGGGGAACCTTCGGAAAACGGGACCGGCTCTGAGCCTTCACAGAATACCTCCGGCTCGGAGCCTTCACAGAATAGCTCAGACTCGGAGCCTTCGCAGAATACTCCCGGAACCGGGTCTTCAGGCAACGGCGGGGAGGAGGAAGAGGACAGTGGAAGGTTTAAGACGGTCTCATTTGACGGCACCGGGGATAATTCCGGAAGGTTTACCTATGAGATCGATCTTTCCGAAAACTCGGCTAAGCTTGTAGGCGCAAAGGGAGAGGGCTTAAGCATAAGCATTCCGAAAAGCATTGAATATGACGGAAAATCCTACGAAGTCACAGCCATATCCGAAAATGCCATAGACAGCAACATAGGTTCCCTTACGGTTGACGAAGATCTCAGGACCATACATGGAAACCTCTTTGACTGGAAAAAAGAGACGGCAAGAAATGTGGGTATCGATGGGGAGAATCCGGAGGATTACTACAGATACGCAAATAAGTACGAGGAATCTTCTCAATACTATGGCTATGTATCATCAAAACCCCTGGGTTACATCATCGAGGATGTCCCCGACACAGAGGCAACTCTTGAAGCCATACCGGATTTTATAGAGAGAAATTATGACGAGGGAGCCTATTATGCCGGAAAATGCCTGGTGAGAGTCGATCCTGCATATACAGGCGATTTTACGGTGAAGGATGGGACAGTGTGCATCCTGGCCTCCGCCTTTGAAGGGTGTGAAAACATCATGAATGTCAACCTGCCGGCTTCGGTGGAATTTATCGGTATGAGAGCCTTTGCAAACAGCTCCCTCACCGGAGTGAACCTTCCCGCGGGACTCACGGGACACAGTGACAGCATAGCCGCCTTTACCTTCTACGGATGTAAGGACCTTCACAGCGTGACCTTTGATGAAGGGGTCACTCTTTCAGAGATCGGAGCCTATGCCTTTATGGACTGCTCTTCTCTGGAGGGATTCGACTTTTCAAAGGTGGGAAACAGTGCCCTTCAGACCATGTGCTTTGCCGGAGCCTTTAATGATGCCGAGATCGCCCTGCGTCCCGAGCAGTTTGGTGTCAATATATGTGAGAGCTATGATTACTATCCCGGATCAGCCACATTGGGGGGCTCTCAGGAAGAAATCACACCTGTGATCAGATATTACATAGAGGAGCAGCCGGCTCAGTTTGCCGCATCCGGGGTAGAGAAGGTAACTTTTCTGGAAAATACAAGCGATTCGGAACTTGTCAGTACATCCATACCTGTGTGCTGCTTCTATGGCTGTGACCGGCTGGAGGAGGTGAACCTTTCTGCCTCAGTCAGGGGGCTTCTGACCTCCTGTTTCGACGGATGTAAAAAGCTCAGTGAGGATATCCTGGCTCAGGAAGGCTGCAAGGTTCAAAGCCTGAGCTTCAGATGCCTTGCAGGCACGGGTCTTACCGAGATCACGATCCCGGAGAGCATTTTAAGCCTTACAGGTGCCGTTTTTGCCGAAGATCCCGGTCTTGAGACCATGAACTGGAGGGCTTCAAGTGGATATGTTTCTCTTTTTTCCGTGCTTAATGACTGCACGGGAAATAACGGCAATCCCTTTAGGACCTGTTCGGACAGCGGGAAAAATGTTGATCAGTCAGACTACATGACCAAGCCGGAAAAGAAGGGCAATACCTTTATAACCACTCTTAATCTGTATGAGCCCTTCATCAGCGCCAACATGATCTACAGTGAAGACCCTAATGGGCAGTACAATTCAGGCAGTTCAACGATCTTCAACTGCCAGCCCTATCTGGAGACCGTAAATATCTATAACTCTCCGGATAATGATATACAGATCCCGGGGAACATGTTCCTTTTTAATGCTTCAATGTCTGAGGTAAATTTTGCGCATCCCGAAAAAGTAAAGGAGATATCAGGCGGTGCCTTTGAATTCTGTCCTTCGCTTAAAAGCTTTCCCTTTACGGAGATGACGGAGCTTAAAAAGATAGGAGGGTCAGCATTCCTCCTTCATGGTGGAGCCTCCTCGATCACTGCCGGATTTGTCAAAGGACTTGCGGATGATGATCCCCGGAAGGACTACGGTCTGGGTGAAGTGGATCTCAGCAGGTGTAGTAAGCTTGAATACATAGCCCCGGCCGCTTTCTACACCCAGTACAACCTGACGGATCTGAAGCTTCCGGCAGGTGTCAAGCTGCATGACTATAACCCGGACAGCAGCTACTACGACTCCAGTAAATTCTATCCGGGAGTCTTTGTGGGCTGTGCTTCCTTAAAGCATCTTACTGCCGACTGCAAAATGGAGGATCTCAGTACTTCCTACCTTGCAAATAATTTTTACGTTTATAAGACCTATACGGGTTCATATCCATCGGACAGCGTATCATGTGTAAATGACGTGCTTGAAACCATAGAACTGAATAATGCCGGTGAGTTTCCGCATTACAGCTATTTCAGCTGCATGACTGCCCTTAAGAACATCACACTGAAAAACACGGAAAGCATACCCAAGGGCGCGTTCACATATTGTTCTTCACTGGAAAACGTAAAGCTGCCGGATGCGAAAAAGATCGGTATTGACGGTGAATATAACTTCTATTCCGTGTTCTGCGGCTGCCCGGACTTTAAGCTTTATGCTCCTGAGGTTACGGAGGTCGGAGATTGTGCCTTTTTCGGATCGAAGCTTTCAGCCATAGATCTTCCGAAGGCAGTGAAGTTCGGTAAATTTGCCTTTGCTGACAGTGACAGGCTTAAGAATATCAGGATTCCGGAGGGGACAAAAGAGCTGAGCTGGTTTATGTTTGATGACTGTGACAGCCTGGAAAGGGTTTCGCTTCCTTCCACCCTTAAAACCATTGGCTGGGCAGCGCTTAAGAACTGCGCGAAGCTTAAGAGTGTTATAATACCATCCTCAGTGACCCTGATAGATGATGATGCTTTCGCTATGACGGATGATGATGCCTTTGCAATAAATGATGTCTTCGGCTACAGCTATATTGACCGGCTGGAAAAGAAGTCCAGGAAGGGCAGTCTTAAGGTATACCTTTCCGGAAGTCCGGAGATCAAAACCTCATTAAGTGCCGATGACATGAGTGAGCGGAAGGATTATGGACTTATTGATGAAGATGAGCCCATATCATCACATTACACGGAAGAGCAGAAGGAAGCCATCCTGGCCTTTAAGGAGGCTATGAAGAAGCTCCTTCCCATACCTGACGGTTCAACGCTCTTCTGGGCGAATGATGAGGCCAGGGAAAGGGCGGAAAGCTATAAGGAGGAGCATGCACCGGGCCTTATGATCCTGGAGGGTGTCAGCGAAAATGAGAGCGTCAGTGACAACACAAGCGTAAGTGACAACACAAGTGTCAGCGACAACACGGGTGTAAGTGACAATACGGGTGTAAGTGACAATACGGGTGTAAGTGACAATACGGGTGTCAGCGATAACACGGGTGTCAGCGACAACACGGCTCTGACTTTATCTGCCGACGATATCGAGGTAGTCTACAGCGGCGAAGCGGTTTCATCTGCTTTGATCAGGGGAAGGGCCTCCCGGGAAGGAAAGGATGTTTCAGGAAACTGGACCTTTAAGGAGGGACAGGAACTTACAAATGTGGCAGACAGCGGAATAAAGACGGTGGTCTTCACACCGGACGGTGAAGAGCTTTCACAAAACGAGGTCACCATCAATCTGAACATCCTCAGAAAGCCCGTTAAGGTTAAAGCTGATGACAAGACCATGACCGAGGGTGAAAAAGAGCCGGCTCTTACAGCCACGGTAACGGGTCTTATCGGAAACGACACGGTATCCTATGATCTTTCACGGACTCAGGGCACGGCAGCCGGTCTTTATACCATAACTCCGGAAGGTGACAGTGAACAGGGCAACTATTCCGTCACCTTTGAGACAGGAACCCTGTCCATAGTAAAAAAGGAGGCTCCGGTCTGTGAGCATACCCACACGGTGCTGAGGGATGCAAGGGAAGAGAACTGTACCTTTGAGGGCTACACAGGTGATACATACTGCTCAGACTGCGGGATCCTGATCAAAAAGGGGCAGATCATCCCTGCTGATCCCGATAAGCATGACTTTGATCTTGCAAACGGGGTGGTGTCCCTGAAGCCTACGGAGTATTCCATGGGAGAGACCACCTATTACTGCAGGCATAACAGGATCCACACGCAGACTCTTAAGAATATCCCCCAGCTTCCTTCAAAGGATGGAGTTGATTACGGTGATTTTATCGAGGATACCAATTCCTTAAGCGGGGATACAGCACCCAAGGCCGCGCCTGTTGAGGATGAAGAGGGAAATGAGGTGGGAACCGCCATCAGCATCGGCGGAGAAGAGGTTTCGAGGATCGTGACCGACCCGGAGACCGGCAGCGAGACTGTTGAATCAAAGGTCTGGATATATGGTCTCAAGGATAAATATACTTATACCGGAGCAGACATAGTGCCTGATTTTCATGTGTATGACGGTGTGAGGAAGCTTTCAGCAGGCTCCGATTATTCAATTAACGTGCAAAATAACAGGTATGTGGGGAAGGCAACAGTTACTGTTAAATTTAAGGGCAACTACAGCGGATCCGAAAAGCAGGTCCTGAATTTTGAGATCACTCCCGCGATTCTGGGAGAAGACATAATCGCCCATGAGACCGGGGCGACTGTCAACGGAAGGGCTCAAAAGCCGGTTCCCCTTTTAACCTGGGCAGACACAGGGAAGACCGTAAACAAGAGGTTCTACAGTGTTTCCTATGACAGGGTGGTTAAGGATGCCGGAGAATATACCGCATTCATAACTTCCGCAGACAGGAACTTTATGGGGGAGACCAGGGCAAAGATCAGGCTTGTGGGAGAAAGCGGTCTGCTCTTATCAAAGGCAAGTGTGAAATTTGATCCCAAGACCTATGAATACAGGGGAAAGCCCATAGTTCCCGATCCCGGATCCTATTCCTTAAAGATCGGTTCAAAGACTCTTCCTTCCGATGCCTATGAGATTCAGAGTATTTTCGATAATCTTAAGCCGGGCAAGGCAACGGTGATCTTTGAGGCAAAGCCCGGCAACAGCTACGGATATGTGGGTAGTAAATCCGCAGTCTTTACCATTAAGGGTAAGAGGGAATTAAAGAAAAGCGGGGATGATCCGGATTTTGAATATGTTGTGGAGGATCCCGTGCCCTATTCAAAGGGCGGAGCAAAGGCAGGGGTAGTTGTCAGGGATGGCGGAGTCCTGCTTAAGGAAGGAGAGGATTATGTTCTTTCCTACAGGAACAACAAGGTCTTAACAAAGGGTGAAAAGACTGCCGAGGTCACTGTTAAGGGTAAGGGCAACTATAAGGGTTCTGTTAGTCTGAAATATGCCATCGGCAGGCAGAAGCTGGAGGACTTAAAGGATAATATCGTGATCGCAGACCAGTTTGTTCCTAAGAACAGGCTGAAGGCACCTTCGATAACGATCACAGACCTTGACGGAAAACTGCTTAATGTTAACAGGGATTACCTGGTGGAAAAAACCGATGATACGGATCCCGGAAACACCGTAAGCTCGGGAATTGTGTATGTCACCATTGCCGGGGCTGAAAATGGAGCCTATGAGGGTAAATGTGTGGTTTCCTTCAGATACAATGAAAAGGCAGCCTCTAACATTTCAAAGGCGAAGCTTATTAAGGATATCCCGGATCAGATCTACACCGGAAGCTCAGTGAAGCTTTCAAACGCTGCCCTTAAGGAGATCCTTTACACCGGAAGCAAGGATTCCCCGGAATTCCTTGTGCCGGGTCGGGATTTTACGGTTAAGGGATACAGCAATAACATTAAGAAGGGAAAGGCAAAGGCTGTAGTTTACGGAAAGGGAGCCTTTGCCGGAAAGAAGAACATAAGCTTTAAGATCGTTCAGAAAAAGGCGGATTATAAGGGAAGCCTTGCCGAAGACGGCTGGGTGAAGTAAAAAGAACAGTAACAGGGAATACACAAATGAAAGAGGGGGACGGTTCAGCCGTCCCCCGATCACTGTTATTCTTAAGAGTGATCCTGTACAGTTTATGACCGGTCTGCTGAAGGAAAAATTCGATGGAAATAATTGACCCCAAATTTATTGCGAAGGTGGGAATAATATGAGAAAACACTATTTGGACAACATCCGTTGGATTACTGTTATCATAGTTGTGATCTTTCACGTATTCTACATGTATAATGCCGAAGGAGTGCCTGGTGGCGTGGGCAGGATAACAGATTTGCCGGTTCAGTACTATGACATATTCCAGTATCTGGTTTATCCCTGGTTTATGCCGGTGTTATTTATTGTTTCGGGAATCAGTGCAAGAATTTATCTGGATCAGCATTCCGGCAAAGAATTTCTGAGGTCAAGAACCTTAAAACTTCTTGTTCCTTCAACAGTAGGACTTTTTGCCTTTCAGTTTGTTCAGGGATATGTGAACATGTCCATCGGTGGAGGTTTTGAGGGTCTCGCCGCTGAAGGTGTTCCCAAACCGGTCATATTTTTTATTATGGTTTTATCCGGAAGCGGAGTGCTGTGGTATATGCACCTTCTTTGGGTCTACTGCGTGATGCTTTTGCTGATCAGGAAAGTTGAAAAAGGAAAACTGTTAAAGGCAGGAGAAAAAACACCTCTGTGGCTGATAGTGCTATTCGTTTTTCCTGTCTGGGGAGCAGCGCAGATTCTTAATACTCCCATTGTTTCCGTTTACAGATTTGCATTTTACTTTGTGTTCTTTTTTCTCGGATTCTATATATTCTCAAATGACGCCGTGACAGGCAGGTTAAAGAGGGTATCGGTACCTTTGATCCTTATTGCTGTGACACTTTGTGTGATCTTCACCGTTTCCTGTTTTGGCGAAAACTACGCTGACAAGCCGATAAACAGAGGCTTTTTGTATGCGCTTGATGCATATGCGGGGTCTTTGGCAATGCTTTCGGGAATGGCACGTTTTGGGGATTTTTCGAATGCCTTTACGAAGTGGATGTCCGACCACAGCTTTGGTCTTTACGTATTTCATTATCTTGGAATATCTTCCGTTGCGTTATATATTGCAAAACCAAAGCTTGCTCCGGCAGTTGTATGCTATTTACTCAGTCTTGTGGCAGGATTTTTATTTGGCTATGGTCTGTATGCCATTATTTCAGGAATTCCGTTTTTTAGATGGGCAGTATTGGGAATTAAGAAGAAAAAGGAGAAATAAATGATGGGATATTGACAAAAAGCAATCATAGAGTTATACTGATGATGGAAAAAATAGAGAAATACATCATATACTCTTCGGGAGATAAAGCATTGAACATAGATCAGAAGCATCCGCTTACATACTATTTCAGATAATCAGGAGGCAAATCGGAGGTTGATGAGCGTCTTAGCGCTTCAGCGCTTAGAGGCTTACATACGAAGTGAAACGGAGGAGACCATTATGACAGAGAAGGGAAGAAGAGATTTCTGCATAGAGTGCAGGAAAGAGACCGAGTACCTTTTGCAGAAGAAGGACATCGTAAAGAATATAAGGGATAAGGAGTATACCTTTGCAATTTCTGTGGCTGTTTGCGCAGAATGCGGGGAGGAAATGAGCATTCCGGGTCTTATTGATAAGAATGTTCAGGAAATCGATGAGCAGTACAGGGCGGCAGAGGGCCTTGTATCGATTGACGATATCGAAAAGCTCATGAAGATATATAAGATCGGAAAGGCTCCGTTGTCCTTGGCGCTTGGGTTCGGAGAGGTGACGATTCCGAGATACCTGGAAGGGCAGGTGCCTTCCAAAGAGTATTCAGATATCATGAAAGCAGCGCTTTCATCCCCGGCATACATGAATCAGAAGCTCATGGAAAACAGGGAGAAGCTGACAGATGCGGCTTACAGAAAAGCTTTTGCCGCGGCAGAAAGCATAGAGAGCCTGTTTTCCGTATCAGATAAGATGCTCCGGGTGATCGCATATATCTTTGAAAAGCTGGAAGAGGTAACGCCTCTCATGCTTCAGAAGTTGCTTTACTTTGTTCAGGGCGTGTATTCCGCATTGTATGGAAGACCGATCTTTGAAGAGGATTGCAGGGCGTGGGTACACGGCCCGGTCTATCCGGAGGTATATGAGCTGTTCCGGGATTTCAAATATAATCCGATCGATGACGCGCGATTCGCACTTCTGGAAGGAACAGAGGATGCCCTGACGGATGACGAGAAGCGGGTGATCGACCTTGTTGTGAACACGTTCGGGATGTATGGCGGAAAGGTGTTGGAAAGGATTACTCATAATGAGGATCCGTGGATGGAAGCGAGAAAAGGATATGGCGACAGCATTCCTTCCAGTGAGCTTCTGCCTAAAGAGAGGATCATGAAGTATTATATCCTGATAAACCAAAAATATGGGATAGATACGGAGGATGGCTTGCGGACATATATTCATGATATGCTTGTTGAGTGATGGAATTGATGATGAATTATTGAAAGATCCGGGGATGGTAGCGGATCTGCTAAATTGGTTGAGGAGAGTATAGGCATATGGAAATAAAAGATGATCGAATAGATTCCGGAAAAGCCTTTGATTGGGGAAAGACTTCAAGGGAATATGCAAGGTACAGAGATATCTATCCAGAAGAATTCTATAAGAAGATTGTGGACAGAAGCCTCTGCATAAACGGACAGAGAGTCCTTGATCTTGGAACCGGTACAGGAGTGTTGCCGCGCAATATGTACAAATACGGGGCAGAATGGACAGGAACCGATATTTCTCCGGAGCAGATTGAACAGGCACGGATTCTTGCCACGGCATCGAAAATGAAGATTGATTTTCAGGCAGTTCCGACAGAACAGCTGGAATTTCCGACACGAAGTTTTGACGTGATCACGGCCTGTCAGTGCTTTTGGTATTTTGATCATGAAAAGGTCATGCCCAAACTGGCCGAACTTCTGAAAACGGATGGAAAGCTGCTCATCCTCTATATGGCATGGCTGCCATATGAAGATAAAATCGCAGGCGCAAGCGAAGAACTTGTGCTTAAGTACAGTCCCAAATGGTCAGGTGCCGGGGAAACGAGACATCCGATTTGGATTCCGGATATTGCATATGAATATTTTGAGATGGAAGATCATGAGGAATATGATCTGATGGTGCCATTCACCAAAGAATCCTGGCATGGGAGAATGAGAGCCTGCAGAGGTGTGGGAGCCTCATTGTCAGAGACAGAATTAGCCGGATGGGATAAAGAGCACAGGGAGCTACTCAACAGGATCGCACCGGAACAGTTTGAAGTCCTACACTACGCAGCTCTGGCAGTGCTACGAAAGAGAGAATAATAAGTGGAGATAGTGATAAAATCAATGATAGGATGGATATAGTATTTTATGAAAAAAGATGAGAATCGGCAGATGGATTATTCGATAAAGAAAGTAACAATAGATGATTATGATGCCATATATGAACTATGGAATTCTACGGAGCAGAGCCGCAGGGCATTGAATCCGGTTGATGATTCCCGGGAAGGAATTGCCAGGTATCTAAAGAGAAATCCCGATACATGCTTCGCCGCAGTGAAGGATGGTAGGATCATCGGAGTTATTCTGACCGGTCATGATGGTAGACGGGCAATCGTACATCACCTGTGTGTGCATCCTGACTGCCGTCGCATGGGTATAGCAGGACATCTGGTTTCCCTGGCAGAGGAAGCTTTGCAGAAGAAAGGAATACAGAAGATATTCGGACTGGTGTTTAAGGATAATGAAATGGCAAATGCCTTTTGGGAACAGCAGGGATATTCTCTCAGAACGAATCTGAATTACCGCAACAAAAGCCTGAATGAACAGATTCCTACAGGAGAGTAAACCTAAATAATTGAGGGTTGAAGAAGTAATGGTACTGAGAATTTATAAAAAGGAAGATGCCCAGATCATAGCCGAGTGGTTACGGTCAGAGGAAGAATTATACAAGTGGTCTGCCGATAGATTTAATAAGTATCCTCTTTCTGGCAAAGACATCAATGAGAATTATGCGCCTCAGATTGAAACAGGGAGGTTCATTCCGCTTACTGCCGTAAATGATGATGGAGAGGTTGTTGGCCATTTCATCATAAGGTACCCGCACGATGACGATGACAGATCTGTTCGTTTTGGTTTTGTAATCATTGATCCGGCGCTAAGGGGAAAA
>Ga0256407_10003457_pt1 | contig 28063 bp, 16 predicted proteins | sample RumenRJG_04DNA_FD_193489 | JGI IMG/M metagenome (GOLD analysis project Ga0256407, IMG submission 193489) | Bovine rumen microbial communities from Lethbridge, Alberta, Canada - RJG_04 | ecosystem: Host-associated > Mammals > Digestive system > Stomach > Rumen | place: Canada: Alberta...
TAGAATTAATAATGATATGAATCAAGAAATTATAGTTAATTATGATATGTGGAAAAAATCTATTCAATCAAAAGAAAAGATTGAATTTAAATTATTTGATGATGATAATAATGAAGATAAAAATGGAAAAGAAAATATTAAAATAGAAAATAAAGAAATAAAAGATTTAAAAGAAAATAAAGAAAAAGAATTTATGAATAAAGAAAAAGAAAAATTAAAAAATAAAAGAAAGAGAGAAAAAGAAAAACAAAAACAAAAATTAAGAAAAGAAAAGGAAAAAAAGAAAAAAGAAGAAAAAAGAAAAAATGAAGAAAAAATGGATAAAATATATAAAACACATTTAATAAATGATTTTGGTGAAGATAAAGTAAATAATTATTTAAAATATATGGAAATGATAAAAGAAAAAAAACAAAAACATAAAAAGCAAAATAATAAATAAATAAAATTTCATATTAATAAATATATATTTTAAATATATTTAATTAAAAAATAAATGCATAAAGGTTATACATCTATTAATAGTAGTAGATCTTATTTATATGATTCAAGTCCTAAGACTGTAAAACAGATTTTATATTTAGATGAATTAAATCAAGAAAGAAAACAAAATCTTGAAAAATTAATTAAAAAAAATCCTAAATATAGAAATATTTATTGTATGATAGATAGAGAAAATTATTTCTCTAAAATAAATAATGGTATTGGGAAAAGAGTATTTTCAGAAAGAGGATCACATTCAATTAATGAAGATTTTGATATATATAAAGAAAAAAAAAGAAAAAGAGAAAGAGATATAAAAATAAATGAATTATATAATGAAATAGATAATCTTCAAAAAAATCCTACTTTTGATTTTTCATATGAAACAAATAATAATATTAATGATATAATTAATAATCAAAAATTAATTGATTCAATAAATATAAAACCTCAATATGGACTTCCATACAAAATGTATTCAACTTATATTGATAATGAGACTATTAAAATTTTAAATAATAATATCAAACAATTAAAAAAAAATAATAGAGATATTAATTTGAAAAAAAATTCATTTCATTCACCTCAAAATAAAAAATTAACTGATAGAGATGTTAAAAAATGGATTATTCAAGAAAAATTTGGATTAAAAGAACCTTTTTATATTGATAAAAATGGAAATATTACTGATATCTCTTCTTTTAAAGTGAATGATGATATTAAAAAAAATAATGTTACATTAAAGAATAAACATAATGTTAAATCCCCAATATATTATTCAAATGATTTCTTTAATAGACAATTAGAAAATTTTCAATATAATTTAAATAAAATTGGTAGAAATAATATTAAAAATGATTTAAAAAGATATAAAATAAGATTATTTACTCCTTAATTTAATATGGTTTTATTTTGTAAATATATTTTTAATTATTATTTTTTTTTATTTAAACATTTAAAAAAATTAATTATTTAAATATTTAAATTTAATAATTAAGTGAATTAATTAAAAATGAAATCTAAAATACCAAATAGGGAATTAATTAGAAAAATATCAACAACTAATATTAAAAATGAAGATCAAATGATATATGAAACAAATCCAAATTATTTATTTTATCAATTTTTAATAATGGATGTGAAAATTGATATATTTGAAAATAGTAATAATGAAAAATTAATAAATACAATTCAGCGGCCTTTTGATACATATAATTTTTATTTGTTATTTTTAAAGATGAATAAAAAATTCATTTGGAATAATTTTAAATTACCTTTTATTTTTTTTAAAATTCTATATTATAAAGCAAAAAAATTAAGAAAAAAAATAATTAAATATGCAAATGATAAAGAAATTGAAATTAATGATATTTTTGAAAGTTATAATCCAGAAAGAAATATATTTAAATCAAATAAATATAATTGGAGTGTTCCAATAGAAATACTTTATAAAAAATTACAAAAAAAAAAAATTAGAGAAGCGAGAATTAAAGTAGATAATAATTCTAATTTCTTTGAATATTTTAAAACTAATTTATTAATTTTAACAAATTCAAAAGTAAAAAAAAAAAAATTAATATTTTCGGGTAATTTATGCAATGTTTATATGGAAGATATTAATATGAGAAATAAAAATAAAAATGTAAATATTTCAAATTTAATTCATAATGAAAAAATTATTAGTGTGAATGGAATTTCTACATTTAGAAAAAAAATTCAAAATAAAAATAGTAAAGGTATATTTAAATCATTTTTTATTGATAAAAATAAAATAAATAGAAATAATAGTATTCAAAATTCATTAACAAATTTATTTATTCCTAAAACTTTAATAAAACAAGGAAAAAATAGTAATCCTACTTCATTAAAAAAAATATTTATAAATAAAACTACAACTAATAGAAATAATAGTATTGGCACTCATGATTCATTAAAAAATATATTTATGAATAGTACTGTTTCTAATAAAAATAATGATAATAATAGTCATAGTTCATTAAAAAATTTATTTATGAACAAATCTATATCAAATAAAAATAATGATTCTAGAAATTATAATTCATTAAAAAATTTATTTTTGAATAAATCTAAATCAAATAGAAATAAAAATAATTATATATCATTGAAAAAAAAAATGTTAAAATTTGGAAATACAAATTGTAATGATGAAATTAATGTAAAAAATAATAAAGATTCTTATAACAAAAAAAACTTAATTCCTTGTTCTTCTTTTAATAAATCAATCAAAATGAAAAAAAAAATAAATTTTAAACATAATATTACAAATATTTCAAGTGAAAAAAAATTGGCTAGTTTTTTTCTGAATAAATCAGATTTTTTTTATAATTAATATAATAAAATCCTTTTTTTATATTAGTGTTATATAAATATATTCAATTTAATTATTAGATAAGATATTATTTATATAATACTTGTAAATTTGAAAAAAACAAATAAAAATTTAAATAAATTTTTTCTTAATCATAATTCTTTATTATTAATCATCTTCATTTAAACTTTTTAAAGCACATTTTTCTTCATCATCAAAATCTTTATTATCAAAATCAATATCATCAAATTCTTTTTCCTTTTTACATAAACAAGCATAAAATAAACTTAATCCTGTAATAAAAATAACCATCCAATTAGCAATATAAAAAATAAAAGTGAAAAAAGGTAAAGAAACACTAATTTTATTAGAAAATTTTGAAATATTAGTCATAATACATGTATTATTATTATTTTTATTATTTAATTGACAAAGTGAATTATCTTTTTGAATTTGATTTCCAAAAGTTGAATATCTTGGAGATAAATTAATTATTTCTAAAATTAATGAAAATATCATTAAAGTCATAGAAAAAGAAATTAAAATTAATCCTTGTGGTGATGTTTCCCCTTTTTTTATTGAAAATAAAGTAAAACAAAATATTCTAATTCCAAGTTTACAAAAAGCAAAAATTGTACAAATAAAAATATATAAATTTATTATTGCAAAAACTATTTGATCCAAATGGAAAAAATTAGAAGAAAATATTAAAATTAAATCAATAATATTTTCATAATTTTCTTCAGTAAGCATATATCCACATTTTATTTTACAAGAACTATTAAAAAATCTATCTAAAGATGAAATTAATAAAGAAGAAAAAATACTTAATGAAAGAAATAAACAAATAATTCCTAATAAAATTCTAAATGGTGATAAATAAGATAATAATTTATCAAGTATTCCTTTTTGTTGAATTAAATCAGAAATTAATTCTAATTTAATTGTTAAATGTGACTCATCTCCCTTTAAATTTTTTAATAATTTTTCTTCTTTTTTATTTAAACCTTGAGAAATTTTTTTTTCTTCTAAAGTTCTAATTTTATCTCTTTTTTTTGCTCTATCTAATTCAAAATCATCTTGTTCACTTGATAAACTTTTTTTTCCTTTAATTAAATAAAAAGGTAAAACGCCTAATCCATATGAAGTATAAAATATTAAAATTATCATTCCAAAAATACTAAAAATACTAATACAAAAAGATATTGATTTTTCACCAAAATTTTCTGTATCAAATAAATTTTTTATCCATTTTAATGTTTCATTATTATTTAATAATTCTTTTGTCCCATGATTATTTTTAAAAAATAAACCACTTATTAACACAATAACTATAAAGAAAAGGAATATTATAGTAAATTTTATTGAAGAACATATTCTTTCTAATAAATTATATCCTGTTATATCATATTCATCTATTTTTTCATCTAAAAAAAAATATGTGAATGGAATTAAAATAAATGCAAATATTATACAAATAAAATATAAAAATAACATTATGTTTTTAAAAATTTCATTATCAATATTTACTTGTGATATATTTGATAAATCTTTAGGATTTGATAAAAAAACATCTAAAGGAATTAGTAGTACAGAAATTAATGATATTAAAATTGAGAAAATAAAAATTAAATTTGATAAAGGAGAATCATCATCTGAATCAACATAATATTTGTAAAAAAAATGTGTAAATATGAGAATTATCTATTTTATTTTATTATATAAATATTTACTGATATAAATATTATTAAAATAATTATCAGGAAATATAATCCTGTCATTTTTTAAAAAATTATTAATTAATAAATATATATAATTATTTGATAATTTATTATTCATTTATTTTAAAAAAAAATATGAAAAAGAATTGATTTTATATCTTTATAAATATTAAATTAAATAATAAAATAATTATAAAAATAAAATAAATCAGAATAATGATTGATAATTTTAAAAAGGAAAAAATATCAAATTTAGATAATAAAAACATTGAAATGAATAATTTCAAAGAATTAAATTTAGAATTAGAAAACCTTCATAAAAAAATTAATACAAAATTAAATCTTATAGAAATTCCTTTAATTAATGATATATTTAATAAAATAAAGGCACTGTTAAATAAAATAAAAGAAAATCTTGAAAATTGTTTTTTACAAAAATATGAACCACAATTACTTAAAAATGAAAAAGAAATAAGACAAAGAATAAAAAATGAATTTATTCATAAAAATCATATTATTATTTTAGAAAATAAAATAAAGTCTTTAGAAAAAAAAGAGGAAGAATATGAACAATTAAAAAAAATAACAAATAAATCAAATGAAAATGATACACTTGTTCAAACAGAAAAAAAAGAAAATGAAATTTCAATTCTAAAAACAGAAAATTCAAATTTAAAAAAATTAATATTAAAATTAGAAAAACAATTAGAAAAAAAAATAAAAAGGGAAATAGAATTAGAAACAATAAAAAGTAAATTAGAAAAAAAATTAAAATCAATTACTTATAGTACATTAACAAATCATGTTCACACAAATTCTAATTCACATTTAAATGATATTTTAAATGATTTAAATCATTCAAATATAAATCTAATAAAAAAAAAAGTATCAAATAAAATTAAATTTAATAAAAAATTAGAATATTTATCAACAAGTTTAAATGATTCTAAACCAAAAGTTTCTGAATCAAATTTTTCAAAAAAAAAAAATCCAAATAAATTAACTTTAACTATATCTTATTCAAATAGAAATGATCATTCAATAAATAATCCTCATAAAAGAATTAATTCAGATTATTCTTCTATAGAATCAGAGTTTAGTGAAAACTTTTTTAAAAAAAGAATTACTCCTATTAAGAATAATATTTCAAATTTTATTAATAAAGACAATAAATTGAGATTAAATTCTGAAATTAATTCATCACATTCACTTAAAATTCCATATAAAAAAACAAAAAATACCTTTTCAAAAATAAATGATAAAATTATTAATAAAAATAATATTAGTAATAATACTAATGATTCTCTTGTAAATAATTTTTTAACTTATAAAAAAGCAAATTTAAGTATTTCTAATAATCATAAGGAAAAAAGTTTTTCTAAAAAAAATAATAGTATTAGAAAATCATTATCAAGAAATATAGAGAAAAAAAATTCTGGTAAATGTTCCTTAATGGGATCATTTAGACCATCAACAAAAAATCATAAATTTCAAAAAAAATTTTTCTAACTTATATTTTAGTTTAATTTTGATTTCAAGTATTTTTTTTGGGTAAAAATCATAAATTATATATATTATAAAAATTAAAATTTATAAATTAAATAAAAAATTTAAATATAAATTAGAAATAAAAAATTAATTATAATATATTTATATTAAATATCATAAATTCATCTTTTCTAAATCAAAAAAAAATGTTTTTACAATAGGAATATTCAAAATTAGTATTTAAAATGAAATATTATAATTGTTTGTTTATTATTATAAAAAAATAATCTAAAAAATAAGTAAATGATATATTAAATAAAAATTTCTTTTAAAAAAAAATATTTGTTAAAAAATTAAATAAAAATAAAACAAAAATTAATATAAATTTAAATTATTGATGGAAAGTTGAAACAATAATATTCCCAAAAATATTATCATTTTCATAAACGAATGCAACATATTCATAAAAATTAGCGAAAATTTCAAAATCAATAATATTTGATTGATTATTGTTATCATAATTTAAAATATCATTATTAATTTGAAAACAATCAATAAATTCAAGTAATTTTTCTTCATCATTTTTCTTTCCAGAAATAACATCAGGATGATTTCTTGCATCATAATTCATTTTTATTTGATTAATAGTAACAATTCCATTATTTTGATTATCTAATATAGAATAAGCATCTTCAACATAATTTAATTTATTATTATTTAATTGTTTTTTAAATTCTCTAATAAAATTAGAAAATAAAAGAAAATTATCTTTTGAAAAATTATTAAATAATATTTGATATTCTTTTTCATTAAATAAAATATGTTGTGCTTGTAATACATTTTTAAAATCATTATATGTAATTTTCATTAAATTTTCACATGATATTAAAAATTGCCTATGTAAATATAATAAACCTCTAATTCCTCTTATTCTTAATTTTTGTTTTAATTTTTCTAATATATTATTTATTTCATTATTTTCATTTTCATAATTATTTTTTTCTATTCTTTGATAAGGAGTTCTTGGATTATTTTTTGTACTTAAATTATCTAAATTTTCATTTTCTGTTTTATCATTTTCATTTTTATATTTATCATTAAATGCTTGAATTATTTCTCTATTATTTAATTGATTAATATTATTATTATCTACAAAATTATTTTTATTAGATATTATTTTTTCATTTTCTATTTCATTATTCGTATTATTAGATTGAAGTGACCATTCATTATTTAATAATGAAATAAAATCATAATCTTTTTCTATTAAATATGATATAAAATGATAAAATTCAATAAATTCATTTTCTGCAAAAATATCATTTTTATATCCTTTAAAAAAATAATGATATAATTCTAAACAATTTTCATAATCATTTTTATTTTCCGTTTGATCGCCTATGAAATAGTTATTTTTTGGATTATAAATATTTTTCAATAAATTTAATGTAATTGGACAATTATTTTGATTTGCAATATTAAATAATTTATTTAAAGAATCTCTTATAACATCCTCTCTTGATTGATTTAATGTAGACTCTGAAATTTGCTTTAATAAATCAATATAATTAATTAAATTTTTTTTATGATTTATTCCATATTCATTAAAAAGATTTTCAATATCTAATAAAGGAATATTAATATTAAAATCTTTTAAAACTTTTACAAAATCATATTTATTAATAGTTTTAGTATTATTATCATAATATTTGAAATGTTTTATAAAATTAAAGAAAGTTTTTCTACCATATTTTATTAAATATTTCCTTAGTGTAACTAATGCATTATTTAATCTATTTTTTATAATATTATCATTAAATTCAATATTTTTTTCAAAAAGTTTATTTTCATTTTTATAATTATGAAATTGTATTTTTTTATTATTATTATAATTATCATTATTATTATTATTATTAAAATTATATTGCATTTCTATTTCAGGATTAACAATTTTTTGTTCATCTAATTCAAATAATAATTCTCTTAATTCATTGGTTGACTCAATTCCAAATCCAAAAAATTTGACAAATTTTTTAATATCATTTAATGATAAAGGTTTATCATTATAAGCTGAAGTAATAAATTTATAATCATCTAAAAAATGCATAAATATTTCTTTTTTATAATTATCATTTGGTGTATTAAGATAAATATTCCTAATATCATTTAATGAAATATTTTTTTTACCAAATTCAGTTAAATGATTATAAAAATCTTCTGATAAATTATTTCTACTATTATCCCAATAAATTGATAATATACTTTCAATTATTTTATAATATAAAATTATTCCATTTGAAAATAAATTATATTCTTGAAATAAAAATTGCATTTCAAAAGAATTTAAACCTAAATGACATTCATTTAATACTTTTAAGAAATCATCTATACTTAATCTTTTAGAATCATTATAATCTATAATTTGGAATGATTTAATTAATTTTATTAAAGCTAAATTTCCTCCATTTTCTATTAATTTTTTATTTAATATTGAAATAAAATTATTTAAATTTTCATTTTTTTTATTTTGATTAAAATTTTCATTTTTAAAAATATCATTTGCAAATTTTTTATAATTAATATAACCATCATTATCACTATCAAAGTAATTAAATATTTTTTCAATTTCATTAGTTCTTTTAAATACTAAACCTAATCTTTCATTTGTTTTTATAAAATTTTGAAAATTACATAAACCTAAAGATTCTAAATCATAAAATCTAAAAAATTGACATAAAATTTGTTCTTCAGTTTTATTTGGAATTAATTTTAACTCGATTTTTTCCTTTAATTCAGATATATATCTAAAATAAGTAATTAAAAAAAATAAAATACTTTTTAATAAATAAATCACTCATTTTATATTTTATTTTTTATTTTCATAAATTTAAATATAATAATATATATGAATAATTTGAAAATTTTATTTATAATCACATTATTTGAAATATATAAAGGAAAGTTATTATTTGTTCTTCATCATTTTAGACATGGATCAAGAGGATCAGTAATGTTATTAAAGGAAAATTATGAAGATTTATTTGGTAATATATGGTATACAAAAGGAGAATTAACTGAATTAGGAAAGAGAATGACTTATATTTTAGGTTATGAAACAAGGAAAAGATATAATAATTTTTTTTCTAATAAATATAATCCAAAAGAATTTTTAATTTATTCAACTGATTTAAATAGAACACTTGAATCTGCATATTCATATATTCAAGGATTATTTTCAAATATTGAAAATGATAAATTAAATAATGAACAAATTAAAATATCAATTCCACCAAATAATTTATCAAATGAATTATTAAATGAAATTAAATATTTAAATAATAATATTATTAGAAATAATATTCCAATTATTCCTGTTCAGGTTTTAAATATAAAAGATCATTTTTTTTTATTACATGATCCAGAAAGTGTAAGTGATTGTAAACCAATTTGGGATTTAAGAGTTAAAACTGCAAAAGAAGATAAATTTATGAATAATTTAGAAAAAAATTTCCAAATTAAATATGAAAGTAAATTAAGAAAATATTTAAATATAAATATTGATTTTGATATATTTTATATTGATGTCTTATGTGATCATTATATATCATCGTTAACAAATAAAAGAGATTTATCAAAATTTTATAAAGTTACAAATATTACTGAAGAAGAATTTGAAGAAAGTTGTCAAAATATTTTATCAAATATTATGGAAAAAGTTGTGTTTTGGGATAAAAAAATAACTTTTATGTCACAAACTCATTTTGTAAATAAAATAATTGATTGGATGGAAGGAATAATTAAAAAAGATAAAAAAGAAATTAATGATTTATTAGATTATTTATATCCTAAATTTATTTCTTTTTCTGCACATGATACTTCTATGAGTGCATTTATGATGTTTATGAAAGAAGTTTTTGGTACTAGATTTATTAATCCTAAATTTAGTGCAAGTATTTTTTTAGAATTACATAAAAAAGATAAGAATTTAAAAGGTGATTTAAGTGATTATTATATTAATTATATTGTTAATGATGAATTTTTATTAAGGATTGATTTTGAAAAATTTAAAAATGAAGCTATTAAATATTTTTGGAGTGATTATGATATTGAAAAATTTTGTGAGTTTAAAATTATTAATGTTGATGAAAAGAAAAAAATACAATATTTCTATATTGAAATTATAATAACTTTAGTTTTTATTGTTGTTATACAGATTTTTTTTCTTTGTAAAATATATTCAAAAAATATAACAAATAAGAAAGAAAAAGAAATAGAACTTGATGATAAATTATTAGAAAATAAATAAAAAATATATATTATTTTATTTAATACTAAATAACAAAATATTTAATATATAACTTACACTTTTTAATTTTAAAAAAAAACATAATAAAAATTTAAATTTAAATTAAAACAAAACATTAAGAACCAAAAAAAAAATAAAAATTAAATTAAAAAATAATTTAAAAATGGGTCAAAAAATGACAACAAACAAACACAAAGTCCCAAAAGGAGAAGAAGGTAAAAAAATCCTATATAAAAAACCATAAAAAAAATTTAAATAGTATCTCGTAATTCTTTCGAATTTCAAAACATAATAGGAAAAGGAGGTTTTGGGAAAGTATGGAAAGTACTAGAAAAAAAGTCAAAAAAATACTATGCATTAAAAGAAATGTCAAAACTAAAAATAATAGACAAAAAAAGTATAAAATCAATAAAATATGAAAGAGAACTTCTATCTCATTTAAAAAATCCATTCATAATAAATATGTACTACGCATTCCAAGACTACGACAATTTATATTTAGTAATGGATTTACTTTCAGGAGGTGATTTACGATATCACATTTGCCGCCATAGAAAATTTTCAGAAGACGAAACAAAATTTATAATATGTAACATAATTTTAGGATTAGAATATATTCACAATATGAGAATAATACATAGAGATATTAAACCAGAAAATTTAGTAATGGATGAATTTGGTTATATTAGAATAACTGATTTTGGTATTTCAAAAATTTTCTCTAATAAAAATAATTATGAAACTAGTGGAACTCCTGGTTATATGTCACCTGAAGTTATGCAAGGACATAATCATAATAAAGCTGTTGATTATTTTGCTTTAGGTGTTATTGGCTATGAATGTATGATGGGGAAGAGACCTTATCAAGGAAAAAGTAGAAAAGAAATTAAAGAACAAATGATGATGAAACAAATTGTTATTAAAGATGATGATATTCCTAATAATTGGAGTAAGGAATCTAAAGATTTTATTAATAAATTGTTGATTAGAAAACCTGAATTAAGATTAGGTTTTGGTAATGTTTTAGAAGTTAAAAATGAAAATTGGATTAAATTTTATCCTTGGGATTTACTTAGAGAAAAAAAAATTGTAGCACCTTTTATTCCTGAGAATAAAGATAATTATGATAGGAAATATTGTAATGGAATTGAAAAAATTGGAATTGAAACTAAACAAAGATATGAAAATATTTTAAAGGGAGATTTTCAAAATTATTTTGTTAATTATACTTATTATCCTTTGTTAGATAATGGGGATAATGATAAAAATAATAATATTGGTTATAAGAAATTTAATAGAAAAATTAATATAAATAATAATAATAATGGAAGATATCAAAGTAATAATGTTACTATAAAAAAAAGATGTCAAAGTGCTTCGGTTAATGGAGTAAAAATTAATAATAGTTCTAATAATGATTTTGGTAATTCAAATAATAGTAGTCATAAATTTAGTAAATTAAATATTGATGATAATAATAATTTTCAACCAAATAATAAATGTATTGAATTACTTAATCCATCACAAAAATTATATAAAACTAAATCTTTTAGTAAAACAAATTATAATAAGAATAATAATCAGACTATAAAAAATTTTAATTCAATGAAAAAGCATTTATCTTTTAAAATGACTAAAACAAAAAATAATTCTTCTAGCAAAGGAAAATTAAATAAAAATAGTAATTCAAATATTAAAATTTCAAATGAACAAAATAATTCAAAAGTTAATCCATTTTTACATTATCAAAATTCAAAAAAAACAAATATAATAATAAATAATGCATTAAATAATTTAATAGAAAATTCTGCATTTTCTCAAACAATTAAACATTTAAGAAATCATTCATCACAAAATGAAAAAAATCAATCAATAAATCAAAAAAATAAAAATAATTTTACTATAAATAAAATAACTGTAAAAACATATCATCATTCACAAGGTAAAAATAAAAATATTGAATCTTCAAGAGAAAATTCAAAAGAAAAAAATTCAAATAGAAAAAACGGAATTATTGGTTTAGAAATAAGAAGAATACGAAAAAAAAATTCCAAATCAAAAAAATCAAATAGTTCAAGTAAAAAGAGTTTAACAAATTCAAATTCAATTACTTTATTTAAAAATTATAAAGTTAGTAGTAATTCATATAATTCAACTGGAAGCAATTCTTCAATTGTGAATAATAATAATTTAAAAAATAAAACTATTTATCATTGAATTTAAATTTTATTTATTATATATATATTAAATTTAAATTTATTTAATTATCTATTTTAATATTTTTCTGTATTTATTTATTTTTAGAAATTTTATTTACATTTTTTCTTAAATAATTAAGATCTATAACATATTTTCAAATATTATTTCTTTCATAAATAAATTATTTTTTTAATATTAATACTTAATATGAAAATTATAAATAAATTTCTATCTTTTCATGAATTCATTTAAGTCATAAATCAATTTTTTTACTATTATTATTTCATTATCTTTGAAAAAATAAATATATATCTATATTTTAGATGATAGTTAAAATTTTTGTAAAATATTATCATATAAAGATATTTCATTAATTGATTTATTGTAAATCTATAATTTATAAATACACAAATAATATTTTGAAATATATTTCAATTTTTAAATTATAATTATATTCTAATTTCATTATTAAGTTAATTCATTTTTAATTTACTAACATTAATGGAAGAATAAATTATCATTTTATTTTTATATTTTTTCCTTTTTTCAGTCAGAACTGAATATTTAAAATTTATTATTTGAATTAACTTCAATTTTATATTGAACAACAATTATAATAGAATGAATTTAAACATATTTGAATATTAATTTTTTTATTTTTCTATCTATCAAATTTTAATTAAATATCAACTTTAATAATTTGAAAATAAAATAATAAATTTTTGATCTAAGATTACCATTAAATAATTTGAATATTTCATTATTTCTATATTATTTCATCTTTATAAAATTTTTATATTTAAATTTTAAAAATTATTATCTTATTCTTTATATTTTTTTATTTAATTTATTTTTAAGTACAATTATTAATTTTATTATTTCTTTAATTAAAACCTTTAATTATAATTTGTTTAATTTAAATTATAGCCTTCATTTATTTAATTTATTGAAATTAAGGAATAAAATGAAATTTTATTAATTTCAAATACACTCTTTTTTATTAAAATTAATGAATAATTAGAATCATTATATAATTGAAGAGATAATATTTTTGTTTTTTAAAAAGAATAAAAAATATAAAATAATTAATCATTTTGGATTTAAAATTTATTTTAAATTTTTTATTTTAAATAATTATTAATAAAATTATTTTATTTTTTGTAATTAAAGATTATGATGAATACTTCATTCTTAAATACTACACAAACAAATTATATTAATTTAGTAAGAATATAATATATTATATCTTTTTCATACTTAGTTAAATAAATTAATTGATTCTCTTTTTCAAAATCCAATTTTAAATTTAAATTCTTTATCAGATGCAAAATATTATAAAGAATTATTATTAGAAATGTAAGAATTAAAATACAATAATTTATAAAAAATATAGTGAACCTGAAATAGAACAAAAAGGAAGTAAAATCGAGATTTCTAATGGAGAAACATATGAAAAAAAATATGGTAATTTCTTATCAATAATAAAATGTATTGATTCATATTTTCAAAAACATTCAGAAAAAAAAAAATTTTCATCAAATACATTTAAAATAAAAAAAAACTTAATAATTGATGACATATTAAAAAATGATAATGATCAATTAAATCTTCTTTCAGAAATTTTAATATTTTTATGTTCAATAACATCGAAAAAGGAACTTTATTTAGAAAGATGTGCAGAATTTGATGAAATGATTTGTAATTTTTTCTTTGTAGTAATTGAAAAATATATTATAATAGATACAGAATCAATTAATCAATCAAGATCAATTATGTTAGATAAATCAACTTTAGGTTTAAATACAACTATGATTAATAGATTTGATAGAGAAAAAAATAATTATATGAATGTCATTAAAGATCAAGAAACTCAAATTTCTAATTTAAAAATTCAAATAGAAAATTTTGAAAAAAAAAAGATAGAATTTGATAATAAATTAAGTGAAAAAGATAGGGAAATAGAAATATTGAAAAATGCACAAAGAGATAATAATGATATAAAAGAACAATTAATTCAAGATACTTATACTCAATCAGAATTAATAAATAAATTAAATTCTAAAGAAGATGAAATTGAAGAATTAAAAAAACAAATAGATTTAATTGAAAAAAAAGGTAAAGATAGAGAAAAAAATTTAAATCTTGAATTATATGATACAAAAGAAAAATTAAATGATTTTGAAAAATTACAAAATGAATATGACAAATTAAAAATTAAATATAAACATTTAAAAGAAATATATAAAAATAATGAAGATAGTGAAAAATTACAAGCATCTTTAGAACAAAGATTAATATTAACAAATAAGGAAAATTTAGCATTAAAGGCTCAATTAGAAAAAATAACATCAGAATTAATGAAAGAAAAAGAAAATATAAAAAATGTAGAACTCGAAAAAAAAAAATTAGAATTTAAAATAAGTGATTTAGGAAATGAAATAAAGAAATTAAATGAAAATCCTTCAAAAAAATATATAAATAAAAATGATCAAACTGATAGTGGTATTATGATAGGTGGTTTATTAGATGAGATTCATAAAAATGTTGATAATAATGGAAATGAATTTATAAATGAATATGAAATGAAAGAAAAAGATGAAACTATAAAAAGACAAAATGAAGAAAATGAAAAATTAATTAATGAAAATATTTCACTTCAAAATAAATTAGATAAATTAGGAAGAGAAAAAGATGAAATTGAAGCTCAATTAAGTAAAAAAGATTTAGATAAACAAAAAATTTCTTTAGAGAAAGATAGAATTAAAAATGAATTAAAAAGAATTGAAAATGACAATAAAGCATTAAATGAAAAAATAAAAGATATAACAAATACAAAACAAAATGAAATTGAAAAAATAAAAGAAGAATTAAAAGAAAAAACAGATTTAGTTGAAAATATTTTAGAAGAAAAAAAAACTTATATAAAAAAATATGAAGATCTTCAAAAAGATATTGAGACTAATATTAAAGCAAATAAAATTCCAAAACAAGAAATTATTATTTCAAATAGTGAAGTTTTAACATTAAGAAATGAAATAGAAAATTTAAAATTAAATAATTTACAAAAAGATGAAGAAATAAGAAAAATAACATTAAAAAGTAAAGATAGACAATTAACAGATGAGGAAATAAATACAAAATTAGCTGATTTGGATTTTTATAAAAAATCATATGAAGAACAAAAAGCAAGAGTTAATAGAGAACATGAGTTAATTTCTAATTCATTATATAAATTAGCTGTTCATTTTATGGGATTGAAAGATGATTTACAAAAAAAAATGAAAAATAAATAATAGAAGAATATTAGTTGTTTTAAATTTATTTCTATTTATAAAAAATAAAAATTAATTTAAATATGTTATATATATAATAATTAGTACCTCACTTTGATTTTTAGTTTTATTTTATTACTTCTTTTAAATTTTTAATAATTATTCTTTATTATAATTATATTCCTTTAATTGATTTTTACTTTTACTTTATAAAATTTTATTTAATATTTATATTTTAAATTATATTTTTTTATATTTCATATATGAAAAATGTTCAAATAATATTTGTTAAATAACATAAATTTTGATTAAAAAATCACAATTATTATTATTCTTATGATTATTTTTAGTAAATTTTTCTTAATTAATCATTTATTATTAATAAGAAATATTATTGATTTTATAAACTTTTAATGTTAAAAAAAATAAAGTATAAATAATTAACCAATAATTAACTTTCTATATGTAGTAAATCTATATTCAATAATTAAATGTAAAATCTTTTTCACACCATCCCCTTTATAATTTTTAAAAATTCTTTGCATTGATTTAAGAAGATAAATAACAGAATCATAATCTCTTTTCCTAATATATTTAAAAGTTTTAAAATCATCTTCATTTCTAACTTCATAAAACAATCCAGCAGGTTTAGCAAAGCCTAATCTTCTCATAGTATTATTATTCTTTAAAACATTATACAATTTAATAACTAGACCTTTATTCTTATTATTAAGACTATCTTTAACACTAGCATCAAAAGGATTTAAAACATAAAAATATTTTAAAGATTTTGTCCTCATTGGAGCACCACTAATAATATCAAAAAATAAAGGAATACTTTCAATTAAAACAGGTCTATTTAATTTTATAATTGCCTTTTCTAAAATAGTACTTTCTAAAAATCTAACAAAACCACAAAATGATATAAAATCAACAACACCAACATCCATAAATGTTAATGTATTTTGATTTATCATTGAATCCCAATTTCTAATTGAATGATAATATGTCATTCCCATATTTAATGATACTAAATCTAATTTACCTAAATCATAACTATTAGCCATAACATCATCATTATTAATTAAACCTTGATTTTTTTCTACTGAAAATATTTTTATATTTTTCATTGTTTTTGCAACTTGAACTGCCATAAAATTAATTTCTGAAAAAAATGTAAAGTGAGTTAATTGTAATTCTTCTAAAAATTCTAAATTATATAAATAATTGAAAAATATAAAAATTTCATCTTTTATATTATCACCATATTCATTCATTTCTTTAAATGAATAATCTAATTCAGGTTCCATATCTCTTGTTATTATATTTCTAATTTCTAAAAATCTTAATTTTTGATTATTTAAAAGAACCATTGATAACATTGTAAAATTATAATGTGTTAAAAATAATATTAAACGTAATTCAATTAAATTTTCTTTTTTTATTAATACTTGATATAAATTAAATATATGTTGAACATTATGAATTTCATTTTCCATTTTTTCATCTTTATCATCTTTTTGATCTTCTAATAATGGTTTTAAATGACGAAATTGACCTAAAGTTCTACCATATAAACAAAAAGATTCAATTTTTGGATTTTTTCTAATATATGAAGCAAGAAATGTAAAAATAGGTTCATCAATTGTTTTCATTCCAATTTGATAAACTACTAATTTATGAACAGATTTTGAAAATTGTTCAAATACTAATTTTAAAACAAAATAAACTAAATTTGTATTATCACTTAAAAAATTATATATTTGAATTTCATCAGTTGTTTTTATATTTTCCATAACTTTTGGTGATATATTTATTTCTTCTCCTATTTCTGGAGATTTTTGTGCCCAGAAATTAACTCTACAAATTTTGTATTCAAAATCTAAATTAGTTACTATTTTATAATTAAATATATGAGTAGTCATTTCTTGATTATCTAAAAATTTATGAGTAATATTTAAATTTTTTAATTCTCTGTAATTTGTATCTACTAATTTTTCATATGTTTCTTTTAAAAAATTATCTGTGTTCATATAATTTATAATTGAATAATGAAATCCAAATAAGAGATAAGTTTTTTGTTCGAATATATGAGTTAAATAATTTAAATCATCTTCTTCTATATCTGGTGTAAATTGACTTTCAAAATATAGACGAAGATGTTTATTTTTTGCACTTTTAAATCTAATTCCTTGATAATATAATTTATCTGATTGATCTGCCTTTGATTTTCTGAAAAAACTAAGGATTCCCATTTATATTTATTTACAAAATATTTTATTTATTTTTTTAAAAAGAATAAATATGTATAAATTACAATTCTTTTTAAAAATAAAAAATAAAATTATTTAATGCTTGATATAAACTTAGATGAGCATAAAACATCAGATAAAAAAATAACAATTAATTCCAAAATTATTCAATTGGAAAATAATATATATAGTACAATTAAATGCTATAGAAGTCTTCCTGATATAGTTAATTTAGAAGCAAAAAGTTTAAATATAATAAAAATTCATAAAACCATTTATTTAAATTTACCAAATTTAATTACAATAGATATGAGAGAAAATCGTTTATGTAAAATATCAAAAAATTTTAAATTATTTAAAAATTTAGAAACATTACATCTTGATAATAATCAAATATCATATATACCATCATTTATAAGTGAATTTACACAATTAAAAACATTTACAATTTCAAATAATATTTTAACTTCAATTCCAGCATCAATACAATATTTAACTGCATTAAAAATTTTTAAATTTTCAAATAATAAAATTGATAAATTACCAATTGAATTTGGTCAATTAAAATCATTAGAATGTTTATATCTAGATTGTAATTATTTTTCTGAAATTCCTACTACATTATGTTATTTACGTTATTTAAATGAAATTTCATTTGAATGGTTCGAATTTTTAGAACCGCCTTTTTATAAAGTTTTAAAAGATACTTTTGGGAAAACTTGTATTAATATAATTAGAGATGGATTACAAGAAATGATAAAAAATTCTATTTTATATTGTGATTTTCTAACTTTTATAGATAAAATATCATCAAAAGAAAAAAATATTTCACTTATTAATTCAGATAAAAGTTCCCAAAATGGAAATAATAATAATATTAACAATATATTAAATCCATTAAGAAAAAATTCAAAATCACCAAACAAATACAACAAAATAATAAAAGCAATAGAAAATAATTATTACGGAATAATAAAAAGTTTACTAAACACAATTGATTTTGAGGAATATATAAAAGTAAAAAATGAAGAAAACAAAACATCATTTTATCTAACAATTCATTATAAAAATGAAGAATTAATATCATTATTTCTTTCAAAAATTGAATTAACAAATTTTCCAGTAACTCATATATATTTACATAAAGCAATAAGAATGAGAAATCCAGAATTAGTAAAAAAATTAATATCAATGGGAGTAAATATCAATGCAACTGATGATCAAGGATCATCAGCTTTTCATATATTATTTGATACATTTATAAAACAATTTAGTAGATGTGCATTAATTGGAGATTTTTTATTACAAAAAGAATGTTCTGTTAATCCATTTAATAATGATAATTGGGCACCAATTCATATTGCAGCAAGAAAAGCAAGTAAAGAATGTTTATTATGGATTATTAGTTCTAATAAAAAATTAAGAAATGAAAATAAAGAAGAATTTAATTTAAATTTAAAAGGACAAAATAATTGGACTCCTTTACATTTAACTATTAATTTTTTTAGACTTGATGAAACAGTGATTTTATTAGAAAATGGTTGTGATCCTTTTATTAGGAATATTAATGCCAAAACTCCTAAAAAAGTTTGTATTGGAAATTATGTTTTTTCTAAGTTAATTAGTAATTATGAAAATATTATGCTTGAGAAAAAGTATAAAATTGATGAAGAAAAAATGTTTGTTAAATGTTTTACTACTGTTGATGATGAAGAAGAAATTATTAAATATAATAAAAATAAAGATATACAACAAAATTTTAATATATTAAAAGATAAAAATAATTCAAAAAGTAATAATAATATTATGAAACTTAATTCTAGAAATTTTGATTTGAAGAAAGAATATAAAACTAATAATCATTATATGAATGAATATGATTTTAAAATAAAGGAAAATTCTATTTCAGATAAAAATTATTTAAATAATTCAAAAAAAATTAAAAATAATTTCTCGTTAAATTCATCTCAAAGAAATTATTATGAACAAAAATATTTTAATCCACCTGTTTCTTTAGAAAGAGAAAATGTATTTAATGAAAATTATTATAAAGAACCTGATAATTTAAATTATTTAAAAGATATCATATTAAATAATGATTTATCAGCATTTGAAAAATATGAAACTTTAAAAAATTTAAAATTATCTAAACAAGATATAAAATCATTAATGGAGAAAATAATTAATAATTTGGATTTAGATAATAATATTAATATTAGTATAATTAGTGAAATATGTAATTTTGCTTTAAGTAATATTATGATTTTTTTAATTCCAATATTAAAACAAATTTCAAATAATACTCAGTTAAAAGGAAATAAAACTTATATTAAAAAAGAAATTAATAATACAATTTTAATATTAGAAAATTTAAAAACTAATTTTATTTTAATTAAATATCAAGATACACTTATGAAAAAAGAAAAATTGAAAGAATCAAATAAGAAAAAAAATGTTGATATAATTGAATGTGAAAATGAAATGTTTTATAATCCTGATCTTGGAAATGATGAAACTGAAAATAATCAAAATGATAATTTTAATTTTGATGAATTAATAAAACTTAATAAAAAAAAATAATTATACTAAATTAATATTTTTTATAATTATAATTTATATAAAATATAAATAACAAAAAAAAATTAAATTAATTATTTATATAATTTTTTCTGCAATTATCTCATTAAATAATTCTTTGTATGTTGAATATAATTTATTTTGTCTAAAATCATTAAGATATTTTTTTTTATCTTTACCTGAAAATTCAATTGCAAATTTAACAACTATTGAAATATTTATAATACTTTCTTTATCTTTATCAATAAATTTTGCTAAATCTTTAATATAAAATAATTTAAGATTTATTAAAATGTACATTAAAAAACCTAAAATTTCAAAAATTAATTTATTATCAATAATTAGATTATTAACTTCTAGAAAAAGGGAATTAATTTTATTATTAAACAAATTAATTTCATTGTCATTTAGAAATTGGGAATAATAATCAACAATTGAATAAATATATTGATTTGCTTTAAATATATCATCTTTTTTATTTATTAAATCAATAGATACTTCAATAAAACATCTTATTATTTCAATTAATTCTACTTTATCTTCAACAATTAATTTATCAATTGATTTCCAATTATAATTATTAAAGGTTTTCATTTTTATTTTTTCAGGAGAAAGAATATTATTCTTATTTAAATAATTAAACCATTTTTTTAAATCATTTTTAACAATATCTTCTCTATCAAATTCAGATAATACAGCTTTTGTTTCTTCATTATTTAAACCTTTACCTTTTGGTATAAATGATTTTTCATATAAACTATCTTTCCAATTGTTTTTTTGTTTCTCAAATAAATTTATTATTCTATATTTTAAATGTCCAGGTATTGACTCTTCATCTTTAATATTAAATAATTTTTTATTCATGAAATTTTTCAATTTGTTCTTATTATCATTTTTATTTCTATTAAATATAATTTTTCCAAATTTTGATAGAAAAAATATTATTGTCTCTAAATTAATATATTTGAAACTATATTCACTTTTATTATTTGATTCAATATATTTATTATATAATGAATTTAAACAATAAAAACCCATTTTTTGAGATAAAATTTTAACTTCAATTAATTCAACAATTAAATTAATTAAACCTAATAATTTTTTTTTATTTGAATAATACTCATCAATAATTAATTCTTTATCATTTTTATTATCTTCTAATTTATCAAAAGCATTTTTCACTTCTTCAAATAATTTTCTTCTTAAATAACATTCATCTTGTCTTTTTCCTCCAATTATTTCACATAAAACTCTACATAATTGTGCATAAAGAACAACATAACTATTTTCAACAAAAGCTTTCTCAATAATAACTTCAATAAATTTAAATTGTTTTTCTTCAGAATTATTTAACAATTTTAAAAGTTTATTTGAGATAATATCAAAATTATCAACAGTGACAATATTTAAAATAGAAGTAATATCATGTTTAATTAAATTTTCAGATAATTTATTATCTAAATCTTTAATATATTGTTCTGCCTTTTCATTTTCTTTTGTAAAATCTTTTTTTGCCCATTTTGACATAGAATCTTCTTTATTAAAAGAATGATTTAAATTCAAATTAACATTTATATTTTTATATAATGAACAATTATAATTTGAACTTTTATTTCTTGAATGAAGAATATTTTTTTTCTCAGAATTACTTTTATCAAAAATTTCATTATAAACTGGATTTTTAAGTGCATTACAATGATCAATAACTTCTTTTGTTAATGAATAAGTTTCAAATGAATTTAAATTATTTTTTACTGATAAAATAAATTGTAAAGACATTGAATTTGGTTTTGGTATATTTTGAAAAAATATTTTTTTAAAATATTTTTTCCCAGTTGTATAATTTATTTTTTTATCATCATCATCTCTTATAGGAGAAAGTTTAATTCCATGTGAATCAGTTAAAGTTGTATTATTTTCTTCATTTTCTTCATGTTTATTTTCAACAGATTTATTTAAACAATCATCTTTTTTTACATAATCAAAATTTTTTATTAATTGATTTTGATTATATCTTATATCATTCATACTATTTGATTTTTTTAATTTGTATTTTTCATTTATTATAACATCAAAATTATTATTTGGAATAATTATTTTATCACTATTTATATTACAATAATTTTTTTTCTTTTGAGGGAAATCTTTTATTTTGAATATTAAATTACCTAATTGATGATAATCATTAATTGGTATTATTTCTTGTTTTCTTCTTTGAATTTCTTTTTGTGAATCAATTAACATTTCTTGATCAAATAATTTTCTTCCAATAATAATATCATCAAAATTATTTTTTAATTTATCATCTTTAGTTGGTGTTTGAAAAGAATAATTATCAATAATTGAACTACTTGATCTAAAATTTTTTTTAATAATAGTTTTTTTATTATTATTATTTGGATTCTTAATAAATAAATTAATATCATCTTTATTATCTCTTTCAGAAAAATTATTCTTAAACCAATATTTTAAAGATTGTTCATTATCATTTAAATTAAAATTATTACTTTGAGATAAAAAGTTTTTAGTTGATTTATTATCATCAATTTGAAATTCAACTTCACGTTCAATTTGAAGTGTATATTCATTTAGATTTTTTTCTTTTTTTGGAGGAATAGGTATTTTATATTTTTTATCAATTCCATTAATTGGTGATTTATTACCAGAATATGATTCAATTCTAGGTTTAATAAAAAAAATATGATTTGATTCAATTGATATTTCTGATTTAAAAGAATTTTTTGATATATTTGAATTATTTTGACTAAAATCTGATGAACCTTTTGAATGATTTGAATGTCTTCTTTTTGCTGCTTTTCCTCCTCTTCTTGTTCTTTTTTTTGGTTTTATCTTCAAATTTGAATTTGGATTTGAATTTGACATTAATGTTTCTACTAAATTATCTTTGATTATTGCTTTTTTTACTAATTTTATTGGCTCTGAATTTAATATATCATTTGATGATTGTTTTAATATTTTTTTTGGAGTTTCATTTTGATTTTGTTTTATTATGTTTTTTGTTATGTAACATTCTAAAGATTTTGGATGCTTTATTGAACAAATTTGATTATTTTTTATTTTTGTTATGTAACAATTTAATGATAATGGTCTTTTAAATGCTTTTATAAAATATAATTTTGAAATATAACATTTATCTTTTTTTGGAATATTGATTGGCTGTTTATAATAATATTTAATTATATTACATTTATTATTAATTGGTTTTTTAATTGGAGAGATAAATAATCTGATAATTTTATTATTATTTAATAATTGTTTTTTCAATATCTTCTCATTAATAGAATTATCATTTTTAATATAAATTTTTGTTATATAACATAATTTATTTTTATTTTTTTGAAATATATTTGAATTTATTTCATTTTTATCTTTAATATTTTTTGTTATATATAATAAAGGAATAATGGGCTTTTTTTTAATTTCTTTTTCTAATAAAAAAGAATTTGCTTTTTCAATTTTTGTTAATATATGACCATTAACAATATTATTCAATGAATTACATTTATTTCCTGAATATGAAAGTTTTTGATTATTTTTTATTTTATCTATATGTTTAGAAAAATATATTTTTTCAAATTGTTTTTTTGAATAAAATTTATTTAAAGTACATTCAATATTTTTTTGAAATTTTCTTATTTTTTTTGTCATAAAAAAGAGCTCAACTTGTGGTAATTGTTTGATATTTTTTTTAATTTTTGAAATAAATGAAATATTTAATCTTGGCATAAATTTGGCTTTTTTTTGTGTTTTACTAATAAATGAAATATTATTAACGACCACTTTTTTAATATTTATAATTTTTTTACTCATAAAAAATAAATTTACAATTGGAAGTATTTTAATTTTTCTAATTTTTTTACTACAAAAAAAAACATTATTTATAGGTAATGTCTTATAAATAATTATTTTTTTGGAAATAAAAGATAAAGGTAATTTCTGAATAATATTTTTAGTATCATTAATTGTACTTTTTAAATTTTCTCTTAAATTATTAATCCTATTATTATCATTTGAATATTTATTTTTACTTTCATTTGATTCTTTACTTGATTCTCTATCTTTTGATGTTGATTTTGATTCCCAAAATTTTATTCTTCTAAAATATGCATTCCCATGATATAATTTTTCACTATTTAATCCTTCTGGATTTGATATTGCTCTATTATTTTTTTTCTTTTTATTTTTTTTTTCATTATCAGAATTTTTATCACTATCATCTGATGCATATTTATAAAAAGGTTTTTTTTTAACAATTAAACAATCAACATTATTTTTTTCTAATATTTCCTTTTCACTATAATTTTTGGATAATTCAATATTTGGTTTATAATGTTGATTATTTATATCTTGAAAAAAATTAAAATTTCTTTCACTTTTATTTAAATATTTTACATCTACAATTCTTCTTTGAAAAATTTTTACTATTTTATTTCCTTCATCTTTATTCTCATCTTTTATATTTCTATATCTATGGTTTTGATATTGATAAGCTTCACTTCCATCATCTTTTTTTTCTGCTTCTTTATTAAATGTAGAGATATATTGTGAATTTTTATTTTTCTTTATTCCTATTACATTCTCATATTTTATGTGTGTTGCTCTATTTGATTTCAACATAATTTTTGGTGAAGCATAATATTTTGAATATTGATTTTCAATCACAATTTTATTTTTTAATCCATTTTCTTTTTGGGAAATAAGAGGATCTCTTCTTTCTGAATATTGTTTCATTTTTTTAATAATGAATGGTAAAATATATTAGAATTAAATAATTCAAATATTTTATAATTAAATAATTCATAATAATTAAAAATATTAAATATTATATATAATGAGATTTTAATTATATAGTGACGTTTAATTATAATTTTGAAAAATAAAAATTCAATGGAAGAAATAAAAATAGATATGGATTTAAATGAAGAACATATTGAAAATGAAGAATTAAAAAAAAATTATACATATTTCCTTGATGATAACTATTTAAATTAATTAAAAGACCATATAAAAGACTTATTAATAATATTTTGTAATCCAATATCAGGAAATCAAGAAGGAAAAATATTTTTAGATATTGCATCACATTATGAAATGAAAAATGGATATAAAATAATAGATTTTTCCAAAATTTCATCAAAAGAAAAAGAAAATTACCTACCAATAAAAGCAGTATTTTTAAAATTAATAGATAAAAAAGAACATCAAGATGGAATAAATTTAATACAAAATTTACAAAGATTAAACAATAAAGAAATAATAAAAGTAATAATCGCAGGTGGAGATGGATCAGTTTTATCAATGGTACAACAATTAGATAAAGAAGGAATAAATATTAATAAATGTATTTTTGGTCATATTCCTTTAGGAACTGGAAATGATTTATCAAATGCTTTAGGTTTTAATAATTTTGTTAATATTTCTAATAATATTAATTCTTTATATAAAATATTAAAAAAATATTATAATGCTAATTTTGGTGGTGTTGATATTTGGAATATGGAATTGCAATTAGATAAAAATTCAGGGAAGATTTTAGAAAATACAAAAAATGGAAAAGTTGAAAAAAAAGATGATAAAGGAAATAGAATGATTTTTTATAAGAGGACTTTTATTAATTATTTATCTTTAGGTTATGATGCTAGAGTTGGATTTAATTTTGATAAACAAAGAACTACTAGTCGACTTTGTAATAAATGTGTTTATTTTTGGGAAGGATTTAAAAAAAATTTTTGTAGAAAAACAATATCAATTCCTGGTTTTTTAGAATCATTTAATGTATATGAATCAAGTAATAATCCAAATGAAAAAACATTTTTAACAAATAATCAATCAATGGAATTTGAAGGTGAAAAATTGAAAATAAAATATTGTTTTAAATCAAGAAATTCATTAACTGAATTAGATAAAGGAAAAAAAACAATAGTAATAAAAGGAGAACCATGTTCAATAGTTTTTCAAAATATAAATTTTTATATGGCAGGAGTTAAAGATATTTGGAAAGAAGGAAAAGAAAAAATGTCAGTTGAAGTAATAAATGTAAATAAAGAAGAGAAAAAAAAATATGAACAAAAATTTAAAGAAATGGCAGATCAAGAACAAAAATTAGATGATCATAAAATTGAAATTTTTTCCTTTGATTCTGGTTTACAAACTGGATTTGAAAAAGTTATTGGAGGTTTAGCTAAAAAATTATATCATGGAGGTGGACCCATTCTTTTGAAATTTAAACCTACACCTGATTTAAATGAAGATGATAAAACTGATAGAATTTATTTAAATATTGATGGAGAATATTTTCATATTGTTCAACCTATTTCTATGAAGATTGATTTAGATAAAAGTTTATGTAATGGATGCATTCCTTTTTTAATTAATAGGGATAAAGTTTAGTTTTTTTTATTTTTAATATTTATATTTGTTATTAATTTTTAATTTTCAAATAATCATTTAAATCATTACAATCATAATTTTTTTTATGTTTCTTCTATTAGATTTTATAAAATTAATTTATATGCTAATGTTTTTTTGGTTATTAATTGAACAATATTAATTAATATTTATTCATCTTTTTAAAAGGGTAGTTTGGTGGTATGGGAAATACTAATTTAACAACTAAAGAAATGGAAAAATTTTATAAAAATATAAATAATAGTTTAAATCAAAATATTATTCTTGACCAAAAACAACCAAGAGGAAGAAATAATATAGAATTATATATATTACCTTTTATCATTATATCACATACTTTATTATGACCAAGTGCTCCTGTTATGTTACTCTATCTTGAAGATTGATGTTTCTATCATGTTTTCTAATGGAGGTTTCTTTGGACCATCACCTCCTATGACAAAAAATACATTTGGAAATTGTTTACATACTTCTGGGATTATTTCTATTACCTTAATATTATCCTATTAAAGGTAAATCATATTTTCCACTTTTAAAATATTTAATACCAGATTTATTATTATAATTTGAATTAATCGTATTAGTTAATTCTCTGTCATATGCATTACTTATTATTGTAATTGTTTTTCCTGTTTTTTGTGATAAATTATATTTTTTAAAAAGTTGAAATTTAATATATAATTTTTTTATTATATTATGAAATTAAATGTTCAAAAAATAATAATTTTATAAAAAGTATTTTTAGAAATATTAACTAAAAATAATAAAATATAAAAAATTATACTATAAAAATAAAATATAATACAATAATAAATAAAAATGATGAAATGTTACACAGTATCCAAACCAAAAGGACCCCTCCAATTAACAACTCGTCCAATTCCAACTCCATCTGAAAACGAATTACTATTAAAAATTTTAGCATGTGGAATATGTCTAGGTGATGCCCATATAATAAATGGTATATTCCCAAACGTAAAATACCCACGTATCCCAGGTCATGAAAT
>Ga0256407_10003459_pt1 | contig 28059 bp, 31 predicted proteins | sample RumenRJG_04DNA_FD_193489 | JGI IMG/M metagenome (GOLD analysis project Ga0256407, IMG submission 193489) | Bovine rumen microbial communities from Lethbridge, Alberta, Canada - RJG_04 | ecosystem: Host-associated > Mammals > Digestive system > Stomach > Rumen | place: Canada: Alberta...
GCCTCTTCTCCTCTATGAGGCTCCATACTGCGATTCCTAATCTAAGGATCTATATCAGATAGAATAATTTAATATATATATTATAATTATTATATATTATATATTATATTTAATTAATTATTAATTATTAATTAATTAATATAATTAATATACCTATTATAATACGCGCGCGTGAAAATTACAGTTAGGTGTGTAGGTTTACGAATTTTCTCTAGGGGACAATATGCACATTTGCAATCCCATCGTTTTACGTTTTTACGTTTTTACATTTTACGTTTTCAGAGAGTATGCTACCGAGCCCCCTTTTTCGAGGGTACGCTACCGCGGCCTCCGATTATCACAGAGGCGCCCTCTCTAAGGTATGAGCACAGACAGACTATCCGAGGAGACGATGAGTATACGGCATATATGTCCAGCATCTGCGTATATGCCAAATATGGCAATATGTCACATAAACAAAAGAAAATACTTTTTATATTTTTTTGGCACGACATTTGCATAGTTATACTTGTGTTTGGCAAATTCTACCGACAAATATGAATTGCCATTCAGACGATTATAATAAGAACAATATAAAAAAAAGATTGTAAGATGGACCATAGCAAAACTCTCTTTGCCATATACAAATACGACTTCCACAAGGCTGCCGAACAGATGTTGGAAGCAGAAGACGAGCCTCCCAGGTGCGTTGCCGACAAGAATGTGGAAATCGCCCAAAGATGCTTTGCCTCCCTCTTCGACCAAGGAACGATAAACAATCTGGTGAAGAGCAACAAGAAAGGCGAGACCATTCCCCTAGCCAACGACGTCCTCGCCAAATCAAACGGTATCATGATATGGCGCGTGAACAACAGTCTGATCAGAGAACTATGGCTACGAGAGGGCAAAGACCAAAACGGTATCGACACATACAACGAAGAAGAACTCATCTCGATGCCCTATTGTCATGTGCTGATAGACAACCGCCCGGGCGTGTGCCTGATGGCCATAGAGAAGTCGACGGCATGGAACAATAAGCCTGACATACTGAGAAACAAATTGCTCGAAAACTTCAACCGCATCCTCGTAGCGAAGTTTGGCATAGAGATGCGCATCGAAGCACGCATGAACCCCGTCGACGTGTGGAATTTCGTGCACGACCGCATCTATGTACACCACGACTACGTGCGCAAGGTGTCGTTCAGCTTTCAGAATCCCAAGCGCATCAACAATACCGGCGACATGGACGTGAAATCGGAGCGACTGAAGGCCATGCTCGATATCGCGGAGATATCAAATGCCTTGAAAAGCCATTTCACTATGGAATACGACCAATCGACAACTCACATGGTGTCGCAGAAAAACCGAGACTTGGCCGAGATGGTACACCTCTGTAGTAGGAATGGCTACGACATCAGCATCACCTTCAACGAATATCAGACCTACCGCATCAACGATTACGTGAAAACCTACTATCCGATGCCGGCGAATGTGCTTCTTGGCTCTGCTATGACAGAGTTACGACTGGACGGAAGAACCGAACTTCAGGCATGGTTTGACACAATTATAGAAGAGACTAAAAATTATATTAATGAATCGGAGATTCCAAGACGAAGAAATAAACATTGTTCATAACTTGTATTCCGAGAATGAGTTGTATCGGTCCATGGAAAAGATCGGACCACAATTCGAGTATGAACTGGCACAATTCGGACTATGCCCAGAAGAATGCTTCATGGAGACACATGAACTCCTCTCCCTCATCGCCGACAAAGGCGAAGACGTGATGGACGAGCTGAATAATTACTGGTTTAGGAAAATCACAGAATACCGTCGCTTCGACCGCCAAGTGGACGATGAAGAGATATACAAGGCGATAGGAATCATCTTTGGGTTCGCCATCCTAGCACTCGACAGCAGTCATCATTCCTTCTACCGCACCCAGCTCACGAGGCGCCTCATAGAGCTCATCGTGGAGCATCCCTTCAAAGGAAACAAGGAGACCCTAGACAAAATCTTTGAGGAAGACATCCCCGATGGATGGTTTGACAACTTCTTAGAGCAAGACGACGCATCAGTTGCCGACATGATGGCAACGATAGGTGAACAGACGGCCGACCTGCGCAAGCAATATCCGAACACAACGCCCACGATCGTGATCAACCAGTACAACGATTCGTGCCTACAAACGATGGGCAAGATGACAAATCCACAATTTAAAATAAATAAATGACACAAGACGAAAAAACAGAAGACTTGCAGACATCCAACGGACGCAAGCCGACCTACATCCACGAACAATATAACACCAACTGTCAGCAGTTTTTCGGCCCTATCTCGGGCTGTACCTTTATCATGCCCACCAAGGCGCCCGCCAAGGAACATAAGGCGACAGGCGGTAAGGCTGGGAATCGGATAACCTCGACGACCTATCAATATCGTTGGGTCAGCAGTCATCCACAGAACATCACCAAGCTCTATCAAAAACTACTTAAAAGTAAATGTATCGCCGACGACACCAAGCCCGAAGACTTCGAGGCTATCTTCTCGGGCAAGGAGTCTACGGCACGCGTGAGATGGATCAGGCCACAGGCTTGGCTCTGGTATCTGCTCAAGAGAATGAACGAAAAAGAATATATCAGCATCCCCAAAGGGGCGAAGATATGGCTCATCGCCAGCAGTCATTTCACCAACGAGAAAGGTGGACTCTACAACAACGAGAGTTTCAGTAAAATGAAGACTCCCCTAAAGGCGGTCTCGACCCTAGACGCTTTGGCAGATGTGCTGAACGCCGAAACTCCTCGGGCGCAACGGGACATCATGGCAGGAGCCACAGACGACGAACTATGGGGAAATATCGAAGACCGCGGCTTCGACTGTTAGCCGAAATCGCTCCCTCCCCATACCCGACGGGCCGAGGTGACACAACCTACGGCATAAGCACTTTTTTTCAGAAAAAATATTATCATCGGAACTTACCCTAGATAGGGCGGGTTCCGATTTTCGTTATCCCCCACAGCATTCCTTATTTCTACGGCATACGGCAAAGAACATACAGCATGCCGTAACTTTTTGCAGACTCCTTATGTACGCCACCCACTAACGGGGACGACATTTTTTTATGATTATTAAATTAATAAAAAAGCAGAAAGGAGCTCATGAGAACACCTCTGCGCAGAAGAAAAGTTATCCCGCATTTGTTTGCGACATCCTGATCAAGAACTATCTCACCAAGGAGCAGGAAACCTATATCCGTCCGTTCCTCAGAATTCTAAAGAAATCGTATCAAGAAGAACTCGGCACAGCCCTCATGACGTATATCAAGACGGGCATCATCCACATCCCCGAGGACATCATGCTTGGTGCCATATTCATGCAACTCACCCGCGTAGGACTAAAAGAGTATGACAACACCAAAGACAAACGTATTATCCGACCAATCAAATTCCAGTAACTATGATGAAGAAGATCTGTTATAACAATATCGACCTAGACTGCTTTATGCAGAAAGATACAGAAATTAACGAACATGAGTGCCACAAGGGCGTGATAAGCAGAGACAAGGACGGACGTCTGCGCTTCGAGGAGATAGCTTTCCGCCCGGAACGCCTATGGCAACGAAACCCACACATCTATGAGGGTACAACTATTAATATGGCACGAAGAAAAGACGGTTCGCTAAAGTTTAACTTTAAAAACGTGAACACCAACGATCCCCGATTCGAGGCAAGCGAATATGCCTTTCGTGTGTACTCAGAACTCACCAATGCGCTACAAACCATCAGATGAAGATTATGACAGAAACGAAGCAAAAACAGATTTCGGAGGCTCCCATCGGCGGAGCTTCCGATGAAGAGGAAAAAGACAATATGCCTGTAGGCATCAACACCCTCCCCATCAGAGACAGAGACCTGCCACCCATCATCCGCGAGATCGTGAGCAACGCCCCACAGAGCAGAAAGATACCGGCCTTCGTGGCCACGCTATCACCCCTCTGCGCCATAGCCTCAAGAATCCGCGTGAAATATTACCACGACACCACCCGACTGCACGCCCTACTCCTACAAGTGATCATCGAAGGGGCACAAAGTTCGGGCAAATCTTTCGCCGCCGACATCGAGTCGCTCATCATGGACGACACCCTCAAGGCCCACGACAAGGCCCAACGCCGACTGGAACAGGAATATCGCGAAAAGAAAAGACGCCGTTCACAGAACAAGCAATTCGAAGAAGAGCCACAGACAACGATCCGCGTGATACCACCCACCATCTCGAAGACCGTCCTCACCAAGCGAGCCGACTTCTATGAGCGCATTCTCGGCGACACGATGACCTTCTGGATGTTTGCCGAAGAGTTGGCACAAGTGACCGACGCGGGCAAATCGGGCTACTCCAACCTGCGTACCATCATGCGTACCGCCTACGACCTAGGGTCGCTCTTCGGTATCGACTATGCCTCAGACAACTCCTATTCAGCCATCGTAGATATCAACATTTGTTCCATGTTCTGCGCCACCCCCGCAGCCCTCGACGAATAATACGACCGCAAGGCCATAGAGGGTGGCAACATCACACGATGTATCGTGTGTCCGCTAGACGACGACATCGATAGCGACAACGACCTATTCCAACCATATAGTGATGAACAACAGAAAGTTATCCGCCACACTCTCGAGCAGATGATGAACGACAGCTATCACGAAGACGGCCATCTGATGCCCATCAAGCAACTAGACATGAGTTGGATAGACCGCGACTGCAAACGCTACATCAAGCGCAAAGCCATAGAGTATAGTCTGACGGGCTCCGAGGCCATCAAGGTGTTTCGCAAGCGCTCCTCAGTAAGTGCCTTCCGCATCGCCAGTTTGTGCTACTATCTCTATTCCCTCGAAGGCGGTTTCGACCCATGCAAGCCCAACGAAGGCAACATCCGACAGAAGAAAGCCCAACAAGCCTGCAAAAAGATCTACCAGTTTATGGCAGAATACATCATCGAACAAATGCTTCGCCGATGGGGCAAGAAGTTTAATGAACTCAACTCCAAGCGCTATGAAGACGAGAAACCCGACAACAATCGCCTCTACGACATGCTTACGCCCGAGTTTACCCGCGACCAACTCAAGTTGCTCATCAAGCAAATCGGTAGTACCACACCGGCAAGACAATTTATATGGATGTGGGGCCCCAAGAAGATGAATATCATCGAAATCATCGACAAGAACCATTTCAAGAAGAAAAAGCCATGATCGACAGATACCAAATACAGAAGTTGCGCGACCTCCCTATCGAGGGAGTCGCCCAACGGCTCGGTCTCGACGTGCGCCACCACAGGAGTCTCTGTCCCTTCCACGACGACTGTCATCCCTCGCTCACCTTCGACGTGCGCCACAACCGGTACCGATGTTTCGTGTGCGGAGAACATGGAGGAAACGTCGACTTGGTGATGAAGATACTCGGTATGAAATTTCAGGAAGCCTGCAGATGGTTGGCCGACGGAACAAACGTAATCATCGAAGAAGAACGGAAATATGCCCATCCACTATCAAAGGATAAAGACGAGAACACATTCGACTCGGTACGTTATCAGAGATATTTTCAATATCCATGGCTCTCGGAGGCGGCAAATCGCTTCCTCTTCATGGAACGAAGGCTCGATGCCCGCGTCATCCATTGGTGCCGAGTGACATCATGGCGCGACAAGGGCGGAACCAACTGGCTGCAAACACCCTATTATGATGTGGAAGGCAAACTCATCGGAATACAGAATCGCAACCTCGACTATCGCAAGGAAACATCAACGGAAGAAAGGCCAAGATTCCGTTTCCCTCGTGGCTCATGTTGCAGCATCTATAATCTACCGATATTGAAAATGCTACATACAGGAGATTCCCTCTTCATTACCGAAGGCTGTTCAGACTGCTGGGCGATGCTCTCGTCAGGACATAAAGCCATAGCGATCCCCTCGGCAACACTTCTGAAAGCCTCGGGAGTGAAACTCTTGGAAGAATGGAATGATAAATTGAAGATCACCTTCCATATGTTTCCCGATCAAGACGAACCCGGAGAGCGACTTTTCCTCCAGTTGCGGGATGCGCTACCCAACCTTACACGTCATCAGTTGCCTCCGGGATGCAAGGATTTTAGCGACTACTATATGGCTCAGAAAAAGGTAGTTCAGAAAACGTAAAAACGTAAAACGTAAAAACGTAAAACGATTGGATTGTACATGTGCATACCTCACACTCCGAAGGGTGTAGTCACATGATAATAATATAAAAATAAAAGAATATGACAAGAGAAATTATTTTAAGCGAACATTTCAAACTCACAGAATTCACACATTCAGCAACGGCTCAGGCCAAAGGTATCGACAACTCGTTGGATGTGACGGCCTCAGACCATGCCAAGATGATAGTAAACAACCTACATCAACTTTGTGTCCATGTGTTGGAACCCTTGCGGAGGCATTTCAACATACCCGTCACCATAAGTTCGGGTTATCGCAATCCCATTCTCAATGCAATCATAGGAGGCGTCAAGAATAGTCAGCACATCGTGGGTGAGGCTGCCGACATACGTCCTCCCCGTCGGTCATCACAAGGTAAGCCATTCACAGAACTGGAACGCCGGACAATCTTCAGCATGTGGTTCTCATGGCTCATGAAACAAGACTTCGACCAACTGATTCTAGAAAAGAATATGAAGAGCGGTATTGCCTGGATTCACGTGAGCTATCGACAAGACGGCAAGAATCGTAGGCAGGTGATTACATCTAAAGAATCGCTATCCTATTCATTTTTCTCTCCTCGAAAGCATCCAACTGGCGAGCCATCTCCTCGCGACCATAGTCGATGATCTCTTCGGCATTATTGAACTCCATCATACCAAACTTGGTGAGTGGTACGTCGACACAGATGTCGGGAGGCGTAATCTTCATGGCCATCTGAGTATTGGTGATCACAGCAACCTGAGAAACTCGTACAGCCATCTTGAAATAGTTGTCGGTAGACGTCCAAGGGGTGTCGTCGGGGGCACTCACGTTGACGGCAACAAGGATGTCGTGGGGATGACGTTGCACACGATTCAAAGGAAGTGTGTTGTGTATGCTTCCATCAACATATACGTGATGACCCTCGATTACGGGTTTAAAGAAACAAGGGATGGAGATGGATGCGCGGATGGCTTGAGACAGCATGCCTTCGTAAAAAACTTTCTCGCTTCCGTCTGATAGGTCGGAGGCCACGCAACAGAATTTTTTCGGCAGATCTTCGATACGAGTGTCGCCAACGAGTTCGTTCAAGATATCCATCAGTTTGTTTCCTGACATCAGATGGTTGAACCCCGGAGAGATGTCCATGATATGCAGCATCTCCTTCCTGTTGATTCCCAAGACGATAGACTTCAACTCTTGAAGCTTTCCGGCAGCATATAAGCCACCCACGAGAGCCCCGATAGATGTTCCCGCTACCGACGTGATATGATAGCCCCGACGCTCCAATTCCTCGATAGCCCCGATATGCGCATAACCTCGAGCCCCACCCCCGGAAAGCACAAGGGCAACGTCACGAGGCGCCACCCTATGTGTAAATATATTTTTAATCTTTTGAAAAAATTCTGTCACCATATTATTAATCCTCCATGAGTTTGCGATAACGCGTCTTCTTGATTTCCTCGTTACCCATTCGCATGGCTTTGTTGATTTCGTATTCCGAATAGTCGCCCTCGAAGAATACCACCTCTCCGTTGCCTTCGAAAGCAAGGATATGTGTACAGATACGGTCGAGGAACCAACGGTCGTGACTGATGACGACGGCACATCCGGCAAAGGTTTCGAGACCTTCCTCGAGCGCACGAAGCGTGTTCACGTCGATATCGTTAGTAGGTTCATCGAGGAGCAACACATTACCCTCTTGTTTGAGTGCCATAGCCAGTTGCAAGCGGTTACGCTCACCACCCGAGAGCACCCCACAGAGTTTACCTTGATCGTTGCCGGAGAAGTTGAAACGAGAAAGGTATGCACGCGCGTTGACATCACGACCGCCCATACGAAGTGTCTCGTTGCCTTGTGAAACGACATCATAAACCGTCTTGTTAGGGTCGATATCCTTATGCTGTTGGTCGACATAAGCGAGTTTTACGGTCTCTCCCACCTCGAATTCGCCCCCATCAACCTTTTCCAGTCCCATGATCATACGGAAGAGTGTGGTCTTACCGGCTCCATTAGCTCCGATGACACCCACGATACCGTTAGGAGGGAGCATGAAGTTGAGATCGTTGAAGAGGACCTTCTCTCCGAAAGCCTTCTTGACATGCTTGGCCTCGATGACCTTGTTGCCCAAGCGCGGACCGTTAGGAATGAAAATCTCGAGTTTCTCCTCACGCTCTTTCTGTTCCTGGTTCAACATCTGCTCATAACTATTGAGTCGGGCCTTGCCCTTAGCCTGTCGAGCTTTAGGTGCCATCCTAACCCATTCGAGCTCACGCTGGAGCGTCTTGCGGCGCTTAGAAGCCGTCTTCTCCTCCTGAGCCATACGGGCCGTCTTCTGTTCGAGCCAAGACGAGTAATTACCCTTCCAAGGAATACCCTCGCCGCGATCGAGCTCGAGAATCCATTCAGACACATCATCAAGGAAATATCGGTCGTGGGTGACGGCGATTACCGTACCCTCATATTGCTGCAGATGCTGTTCGAGCCAGTCGATACTTTCTGCATCAAGATGGTTGGTAGGCTCATCGAGGAGCAGAACGTCTGGTTTTTGGAGCAACAATCGGCAGAGAGCCACACGACGACGCTCACCCCCGGAAAGGTTTTTTACAGACCAGTCGGCAGGTGGACATCGCAAAGCATCCATAGCACGCTCAAGTTTGGAGTCGATATTCCAAGCATCGGTAGCATCGATGATGTCTTGTACCTCAGCCTGTCGTTGCATCAACTTATCCATCTTGTCAGGATCGCTATAATACTCCTCCTCGCCGAATTTCTTGTTGATGTCGTCATATTCTTTCAGAGCATCATAGATGTGTTGCACACCTTCCTGTACGTTCTCCTTGACCGTCTTGTTATCATCGAGAGGAGGATCTTGCGGAAGATAACCAACGCTATAGCCCGGGCTCCAAACTACCTCACCTTGAGTAGGTTGTTCCAATCCGGCGATAATCTTCATGAGGGTAGACTTTCCCGCACCATTAAGACCGATGATACCGATTTTAGCGCCATAGAAGAACGAGAGATAGATGTTCTTGAGCACTTGTTTCTGATTCTGTGGGATGATCTTAGAAACACCCACCATAGAGAAGATAATTTTCTTGTCGTCGACTGTTGCCATTGAATATAATAATTGATTTTCGGACAAAGATAATATTTTTTTTTCGATATTTGCATGGATAAGGATGCTTTTTCATAAATTTTTCCGATAGCTATCTATAAGACGAAGAAAATGTTCTCCAAATGAATACAGACAGTCACGTAACGCGGAAATACCAGAGGTATAGAAACAACAAAGGAGCCGAAGATCACTCCCCAGCTCCTTTTTTTCTTACTAACTACCTTGTTAAAAATTGTGAATTTTAATTCATGTAAGAACTAATACCATTTATTAATTTATAAGAAAAAGATCATTCTAACTTGTTAATCGGATATTTGCGATCGGCACGCTTCATGTGCTTCTTCACATCCTGCTGATATTGCTCGTATTTGTCTGCGCCAAGGATACTTTTCAGCTCGTCCTCGTAAGCTTGTCTCGTTTCCATCATCTTTTGGCGCTTCTCCATCATCTTGTCTCGATTAAGACGTGCCTTTTCCTTCATCTTTTCAATATCAGGACGAAGCTTGTTGAGGGTTGAATCACGATGCATCTGACGGAATCCTTGTATATGAAGACGGTGGTGAGGCATCCCCAGCATAGGCAGTTTATCAGCATATTTCTTGTTGAGTTCAAGCAAGAGCTTAGCCTGTTTATCGCTAAGCTGATACTTCTTTACCATAGCATCTGTATGATGCTGAATCATCTCGGTCTTGTCGATAGAACGAAATTCTTTCTTTTCTTCGTTCTGCGCCTTTACAGCACCCGACATACAAATTACGGCTACCAAAGCCAAACACGCTTTTTTCATAATCATCTAATTTAGTTTTTGAGTTTGAAACATTTAAGTCTATTTGCTTCTTTGATGTGATATCTTATCGAAGGTTTAAGTGGTTAATATTTTTTTTGTTCTGATTACGATATTTTATTTTCTCAGTTGCTACTTTCCTCTTCGCATCCCCATAATTAGGTATTTTCCATGAAAAAAGAAGCCTATAGCCTCTTTTTAATATAAAATTAGTACCTTTGCCGAAAATAAATTAACGATGAATAAATATAATATCATATCAGCACCAAATGAGGGATCTTTTGACCAACGACTCGAGACACTCGGAAAAGCTTTGGCCCAATATATAGAACTCGAGAAAAAAGAGAATCGTCAACTTTCTTATTGCAAGATATTCCTAAGCGATATCCAAAACCAATATCAACTGTTACTCAATAGTTGTGTGTATCAACATATAACTTCTTGTGCTCATACCATCGTGGAACAACCACCTTTGGATGGCAGCAAGATATCTATCCTGTTGAAGACCTCCGACGAGACTTGTCATGACATCTTCGATAGTCTTCGTCTTGATGATAAAGAGGCCATCGGCAAAAGTAGTTATCTGCAAACGCTTATCCTCTTTGATAAGTATATGAAACTTGCCAAAAAGCGAAATCTGGACATCCGACAACATTTGATAAGGACATGGATTTATGTGGCCAATATCGACGTGAACTATGAGGGCGTGGTAAAGGCTCGAAATGATTTCTTCCGTCAACAAGGTTTGACAATAGATACGCATTTTATTGCAAGTACGGGTATTGGTGGAAGGTCTGAAACAAGGAATGCTTGTGTGGCTATCGACTTTCTATCTGTTCCGAATATTACATTGGAAAATCAGAAGTTTCTTAAGGCTTTGGAACATCTGAACCCGACGCATGAATATGGTGTGGCCTTTGAACGAGGAACACAGTTGAAGATTGGCGATAAGAGTAGGTATTTCATTTCGGGAACAGCCAGTATCGACAAACATGGTGATGTGCTATATTTGGGTGATGTGAAGAAACAGATGGAACGTCTACTTGAAAATATCGACGCTTTGTTGAAGGATGGAGAAGCTTGCATCAAAGATACCCGGTATTTTATCATCTATCTGAGAGACATCTCCGATAAGGATGTGGTAGAGACATATATGTCTGAGCATTATCCCGACATTCCGCATATCGTGCTGTTTGCGCCTGTATGCCGACCACAATGGTTGATAGAGATGGAATGTATTGCTGAGAAATAAAAGATATGGGAATAAAAGAAAGGAGTACGATTATTATTCGTACTCCTTCTTTCGTTTAGGATTCATCGGGAACCACCCTCTGAGCACTCGTTTTCGTTGCTCGAAGAGTTCGCCGATACTCCATAGTAATGTGGCACCAAGTACACCCAGAAGTGAGGAGATGATCACATTGGCGATAAGTAATGCCGCCACGAGACTGGTGATGCCTGTGAGAAGGAAAAACCACCAATATCGGGTACCGGTGTGATACTCTACCTTGATGACTATCGGATGAAACAATCCGATAATCAAAAAGGTACTTATGGCTATGATGATGCCTGTGAAATATATCTGCATAATTCAAGATTATTGATGAACATCTCTAAGAAGGTCATTCACAGTCTTTACAGGATTAAAGGTGCTCAGAGGTACTTCTACGAAGATGGTATTCCAATCGCTCATAGCTCCATTCCAAAGACCCGGTAGCTCGAGGGCTTTTAGGTCACGCCCGTTCTTACTCTTGCTGCTGATGAAACCTGTGGTGTGGTCTACGAAATCAGGCAGATTGAAAGGATGGCCTTGGTAATCGCGGGTGGCACATACTAGGTCGACAGGATTGAAATGAGTACCGTTGGTAAACATCTGCATATATTCCTTGTTGTTCTGGTCTATCTGTGAAGACTCGAGAATCTGCAAACTTATCGTACCATCCTGATTATAGGTAAGGAATGGACCGCCTCCTGGTTCTCCGACATTCTTCACGACGCCACATACACGCATCGGACGGTTGAGTTTGCGCTTGAGATAGATGACGAGGTCTGCATCCTCAAGATCCTTGATGTCACTCTTACGACAATACAAATCACGCTGAAGGAATCGAATAATCTCCTCAAGTTTATCGTGGTTGTAGTTTCCGCTTTCCAAGATACGGAGATACTCGAAAGCTTTCTGCTGAAGGGTGACGAGTACTCCGGCAATAACTTGTTTCCAAGTGATGGTATCTTTTTTCAGACGATCCGGTACCACATTATCTATATTCTTGATGAAGATGACATCGCCATCGATCTCGTTGAGATTCTCGATAAGAGCACCATGACCTCCGGGACGGAATAATAAAGAACCATCCTCGTTGCGGAAAGGTGTATTGTCCGGATTGGCTGCTATCGTATCGGTAGAAGGTTTCTGCTCAGAAAAACTAATATGATAATGTACATCATATTTCTTTTCGTAATAAGCCTGTTTCTCGGCTACCTTAGCCTTGAAGAGAGTCAGATGATCATGAGAAACTGTGAAGTGGACATAAGCGTCACCATTACTGTTGGCATAGAGGGCAGCCTCTACGAGATGTTCCTCCATAGGAGTACGTGAACCATTCTCATAATGATGGAAAAGCAATAAACCTTTAGGTAGTTGTCCATAATTCAAGCCCTTGGCCTCAAGCATATTAGCCACAACGGATTTATAGTTGCCTGAAGATATTAGGTCGTTGATGGATTTGCCCTCGTTCTTATTACATTTTTCATCGAGAGCCTCATAAAAGGCAAAATCCTTGATATGATCGAAAAATGTCTTCTCGAAATCTGTTTGTGGTGTGTCGTAATCAGCATTTAAGAAAGCAAACATATTCTTGAACATACGACTAGCGGCTCCTGAGGCTGGTACAAACTTTACCACTTGATGTCCCTCAGCCTTATATGCATTCCATGTACGGATATAGTCTTGAGCCTCTTCAGCTCCCAAAGCCAATATCCCTTTGCCTACTTCCGCAGCTCCATCTAGTTTCAAAAATGGAAATCCATCTTTGATCTGCTTTAATTGACGCTCAATTTGTTGTTCAGAGATTCCACGGCTGGCAATTTGATTTAAATCTTGTTGATTTAGCATGATATTTATTTTCGGTTTATGGTTATTATGTGTATTTTCTACCTAAAATATGGTAAATATGCGACAAAGATAGTTAGTTTTCATGAGATTGAGAAATTTAAGTGGAGTTTTTTTTATATCTTTGCCAGAAACAAATAAGGACTGCGATATGAACAATGATAAATTCGAATTTACTGCTGAGGAACGTGAGGAATGTCTTGCTATCCTCGAAAAGTTAAAGACGACCATCGGAGATTCTCTGAAATCTGATGATGAGGAGAAGATCAGAGAGCATATTCAGAAAGGTATCGATAACCATCAAATCCAGCGTGATGTGTTCAATCTGAATCCGGTATTGCATGCTCTTCAAACTGCTGAGATTGCGGTTGATGAGATCGGACTCAAGCGTGATGGCGTACTCGCTATCCTACTCTATCAGAGTGTCGTGAACAATTTTACTACACTTGAAGAAATCAACGAGAAATTCGGAGAGAGTGTCGCTCATATCATCCGAGGGCTTTGCAGAATCCATGATCTATATAAGCGAAACCCTGTTATCGAAAGTGAGAACTTTAGAAATTTGCTGATTTCTTTTTCTGAGGATATGCGCGTCATCCTCATCATGATAGCCGATCGCGTGAACGTCATGCGGCAAATACGTGATACAAAGGCTGTTGAGGCTAAACATCAGGTAAGCGAGGAGGCTAGCTATCTGTATGCTCCTTTGGCTCATAAACTGGGTCTGTACAAATTGAAGAGCGAACTAGAGGATCTGTCGTTGAAATATCTGGAGCACGATGCCTATTATATGATCAAGGATAAGTTGAACGCTACCAAAGCGGCACGTGACGCTTATATCAAGTCTTTCATCGAACCTATTCAGACGAAACTTGAAAACGCAGGACTCAAGTTCCATATGAAGGGACGTACCAAGAGTATCCATTCGATATGGCAGAAGATGAAAAAGCAGAAATGTGGTTTTGAAGGCATCTACGACCTCTTTGCCATTCGTATCATCCTCGACTCTCCTATAGAGAAAGAGAAGATGCAATGTTGGCAGGTTTACTCGATAATCACAGATATGTATCAGCCTAATCCTAAACGTTTACGAGATTGGCTAAGTGTACCTAAATCAAATGGTTATGAGAGTTTGCACATTACCGTACTTGGACCTCAGAACAAATGGGTAGAGGTACAGATTCGTACCGAGAGAATGGATGAGGTGGCCGAGCATGGTCTGGCTGCCCATTGGCGATATAAAGGTATCAAGAGCGAAGGCGGTATTGACGATTGGCTGGCTAACATCCGAAGTGCGTTGGAGAACAACGACGACTTGCAATTGATGGACCAGTTCAAGATGGATTTGTATGAAGATGAGGTTTATGTGTTCACGCCAAAGGGCGACTTGTTGAAGATGCCGAAGGGTGCCACGATCCTCGACCTCGCCTATCGCATCCACTCGAATATCGGTAATACTTGTGTTGGCGGAAAAATCAACGGAAAGGTTTGCAATATGCGCGAAACGTTGCATTCGGGCGACCAAGTAGAGATCATGACACAAAGTAATCAGACGCCAAAACGTGACTGGTTGAACTATGTGACGACAAGTAAGGCGAAATCAAAGATTCGACTTGCCATCAAGGAAACTCAGGCTAAGGAGGGGTTATATGCCAAGGAATTGCTCGAACGTCGATTCAAGAATAAGAAAATCGAAGCCGAGGAAAGTATCATGTTCCGTCTCATCAAGAGACTGGGATATAAAGAGGTAAGCGACTTCTATAAGGATATTTCCGACGAGAAACTAGACCCTAACGATGTCATCGAGAAATATGTGGAAGAGCGCGACCGAGAATTGAAGTTGGATGCTCCGAAAGAAGCTAAAAGTGCCGAGACGTTCCAATTTGAGAATCCTGACGAGGAGATATTAAAGGGAAATGATGATGTACTCGTCATCGACCAGAACTTGAAAGGCATCGATTTCCAGTTGGCTCAATGTTGCCACCCTATCTATGGCGATCCTGTATTCGGCTTTGTTACGGTAAGTGGCGGCATCAAGATTCATAGAAAAGACTGTCCTAATGCTCCTGAATTGCGTAAGCGTTTTGGTTATCGTATTGTGAAAGCTCGTTGGAGTGGTAAGGGTGTCAGCAAATATGCGATCACGTTGAGAATTATCGGCAACGATGATATTGGTATCGTGAGCAACATCACGAATGTTATCGCTAAAGAAGAGACTCTGACGATGAGATCGATTAATATCGATAGTCACGACGGATTGTTCTCGGGAAATGTCGTTGTGCTGATCGATGATGCCAGCAAATCACAACAACTCATCAAGAAATTACGTACCATCAAAGGTGTAAAACAAGTCACAAGATTGTAATTTACATCTTTATATTATAATATTTCTGCTTTGTCTGCGTTAATATCGTAAGATGAAGCAGAAATTTTTTTATACGATACTCTTGACTATCCTTACCATGAAAGCCATGGCACAATCTTTTGTGCTCCAAGGTCGCGTAACCGATGCCGAGCAGAAACCTATAGAATTGGCTACGGTAGCTGTGGTAAGTCAAGGCAAGATGACGATGACATCTCTAAAGGGTGAATTCAAACTTATCCTGCAATCTGCTGATTCTGTGAATGTTAGATTCTCAATGGTGGGCTATAAATCTAAGGTTAGAATGTTGAGAAAACCACGAGGAAAACAAACGCTAAGGGTGATATTATATAGCGAGAACACGCTCGACGAAGTACAGGTACAGGGCGAACGCATACAGAGCGACCAAACACAAAACCTGAGAACTAAGGATATGAAGAATGCTCCCTCGGTAACGGGAAATGGTGTGGAAGAACTCATACAGCAACAGGCTGGTGTGAGTACACATAATGAACTTTCTTCGCAATATAATGTAAGAGGAGGAAGCTTCGATGAAAATTCCGTATATATCAACCAGGTGGAGATCTTCCGTCCGTTCCTTGTGAGAAGTGGACAACAAGAAGGATTATCGGTCATCAATCCTTATATGGTAGACAAAATCGGATTCTCTACAGGTGGCTATTCGGCCAAATATGGAGACAAGATGAGTTCTACCCTCGACATCACCTATAAGAACCTTATGGGCCCGAACATAACCCGAAGGCATCTCGAAGGATCTATAGCCGTTTCCATGTTAGGAGCTGATGGATATATCGGTATAGGCGGTAAAAATATATCGTGGCTTAATAGCGTTAGATATAAGACTAACCAATATCTGTTGGGGTCGCTCGATGAAAAGGGAGAATATCGCCCGAATTTTCTGGATTATCAGACCTATCTGAGTTATAAACCTAATGAGAGATGGCGTATTGATCTCATCGGAAACATCTCGGATAATCATTATCAGTTTGTACCCAAGGATCGCGAGACGGCCTTTGGTACTCAACAGAATGTGAAGAACTTTCGTGTATACTTCGACGGACAGGAGAAGGATAGATTCCTTACATATTTTGGTAGTATGGGAATCACTCGATATGTCGGAACAAATACACGAGTAAACTTTACTGGAAGCGCTTTTTACACGAGCGAACAGGAAAAATATGACATCCAAGGTCAATATTGGCTCGATCAAACTGAGACTTCTGAGAACCTTGGTGTGGGTACTTATTTTGAACATACGCGTAATTATTTGAAAGCTCGTGTGCTAAGCGGAAAACTTATGATGTGGCATAAGACTGGGAAACATGAGATCGAGACAGCTCTTACCCTAAAACGTGAGCATATCGAGGAAACCGCAAATGAATACGAGATGCGTGACTCTTCGGGCTATAGTATTCCGCATACAGGAAACGACTTGAGTATGTACTATGCCTTGAGGGCCAACAACACGTTGGACGCCAACCGTTCAGAATTCTATATCCAAGACACTTGGCGATTCTCAAGTATCGGCGAGCATACCCATTTCACTTTGAATTATGGTATAAGAATGAGCCATTGGAACTTCAATCGCGAAACCATCGTTAGTCCACGCGTCAGTTTGGGTATCATACCGGCCTATAGCGAGAATACGACGATTCGACTTGCTGCCGGTATCTATTACCAAACACCTTTCTTCAAGGAACTTCGTGATACATTACATATTAATGGTTCTACTTATGCCAAACTCAACGATAAGATCAAGAGTCAGCAAAGTATACATTTTATCGTAGGATACGACTATCGGTTCATGTTGAACAATCGCCATTTCAAGTTAAGCGCAGAAGCATATTATAAAGCCTTGAACAATCTGATACCATATTCTGTAAATAATGTGAAAGTAGTATATTATGGTGGCAACGAAGCTCAAGGACATGCGGCAGGAATCGACATGAAACTTTATGGCGAATTTGTACCCAGAGCAGACAGTTGGATTTGTCTATCCCTTATGAATACTCGTATGAAGTTGCATGGACAAAGTATCCCCTTGCCTACCGACCAACGATTTGGCATTAATCTAAACTTTACCGACTATTTTCCCGGAACCACCCGATGGCGCATGAACCTAAAACTCGCCTATATCGACGGATTACCATTCTCGGCGCCCCATCGCGAAATCGAGTACAACAGTTTTCGTGCTCCAGCCTATCGTAGAGCAGATATCGGCATGACCTATCTCCTACTCGACAACCATCATACGAATAATATTTTCAAGAAAGTATGGCTCGGGGTCGATTGCTTCAATCTGTTCGATATCAATAATGTGAATAGCTACTATTGGGTGACCGACGTAACCAGTCAACAATATGCCGTACCTAACTACCTCACAGGTCGACAGATAAACGCAAAGATTCTGATAGAATTCTAATCGTCGGAACCTTTTTTAATGTTACTTTGTCTAAAATTGTTCTTTATTCTAAAATAAATTGATTATCTTTGCACGGATTTAGAAAATAAAGAATAATATTATATATTATGAGCAAACAAGTAGAAAAGATTAAAGAGCTGATCGCCAAGCGCGAACAAGCCCGTCTTGGAGGTGGCGAGAAAGCCATCGAGAAACAGCATGCACGTGGCAAATACACAGCCCGCGAGCGTATTGAAATGTTGGTAGACGAAGGCAGTTTCGAAGAGTATGATATGTTCAAACTTCATCGTTGTCACAACTTCGGCATGGAGAAGAAACAATTCCTCGGAGATGGCGTTGTAGCTGGTTCTGCTACTATTGATGGTCGTCTTGTATATGTATATGCACAAGACTTCACAGTAAATGGCGGTTCTCTTTCTGAGACTATGGCTCAGAAGATTTGCAAAGTTATGGATATGGCCATGAAGATGGGCGCTCCTGTTATTTGCATGAACGACTCTGGTGGTGCTCGTATTCAGGAAGGAATCTCTGCTCTTGCCGGTTATGGTGAGATCTTCGAGCGTAACATCCTCGCTTCTGGTGTTATCCCACAGATTTCTGCTATCATGGGTCCTTGTGCCGGTGGTGCAGTATATAGTCCAGCCCTAACCGACTTCATCTTAATGACCGAAGGCACATCTTACATGTTCCTTACAGGTCCTAAGGTTGTAAAGACCGTTACTGGCGAGGATATTGATGCTGAGCATCTAGGTGGAGCAAGTGTTCACGCTTCTAAGAGTGGTGTAACTCACTTCACAGCAAAGACCGAGGAAGAGGCTATGGAACTTATCAAGACCCTTCTCTCTTATATTCCATCTAACAATATGGAAGAGGCTCCACGCGTAGAATGCAACGACCCTATCGACCGTAAGGAGGACATCCTCAACGAGATTATCCCAGAGGATCCAAACCAGGCTTACGATATGTATAAGGTGATATCAGCCGTTACAGATAATGGTGAATTCTTCGAGGTACAGCCTAAGTTTGCCAAGAACATCATCACAGGTTTTGCTCGTTTCAACGGTCAGAGCGTAGGTATTGTAGCCAATCAGCCTGCCGCTTATGCAGGTGTACTTGATGTAAACGCCAGTCGTAAGGGCGCACGTTTCGTACGTTTCTGCGACGCATTCAATATTCCAATTGTATCTCTAGTTGATGTACCAGGTTTCTTGCCAGGTACAGGTCAGGAATATAATGCTGTTATCCAGCATGGAGCCCAGTTGCTTTACGCTTATGGTGAGGCAACAGTTCCAAAGATTACAATCACACTTCGCAAGAGTTATGGTGGTAGTCACATCGTTATGGGTTGCAAGCAATTACGTTCAGACCTTAACTTTGCATGGCCATCTGCAGAGATTGCCGTAATGGGTGCAAGTGGTGCCGTAGCAATCCTCTGTGGTAAGGAAGCAAAGAAAGTGAAAGAAGAAGGTGGCGACGTCAAGGCATTCCTCGCAGAGAAAGAGGACGAATATACCGAGACATTTGCAAATCCATATCAGGCAGCCCAGTTCGGTTATATCGACGATGTTATCGAACCTAGAAACACCCGTTTCCGCATCTGTCGCGGCTTGGCTCAGCTCGCTACAAAGCGCCAGAATTTGCCAGCCAAGAAGCATGGTTGTATGCCTATGTAAAATTAAGAAGGCTCCAACAGGAGCTTTCTATAATTAAATATAAAGAAAATGGATAAAAACGTATATGCTGCAATTGCAATGGCTCTATACGAGTTCGAGGGCAACAATGTTCACGATCCAGAACCAGGCATTATTACTATTCAGCATCGCCACACCTTGTGGAATGCCAAACCATTTGGAGTAACACCTAAACCATAAGGAATAGGTTGTTGGAGTTTTTAATTATTTAGAAATAGAATTCATGAAAGAATTTAAATATACTATCGATGGTAAGGAATACAAAGTAACCATCGGCGATATTGATGAAAATAATGTTGCTGCCGTTCAGGTAAATGGTGACGACTATCAGGTTCAGCTTGAGAAGAAAGAAGAACCAAAGAAAGAGAAACCTGTTTTGGGTAAACCTGTTGCTGAGGAGACCACAGAGGCCGCTCCTGCAGCTAACGTAAATACCAACAACGCTGTAAAGGCCCCTCTTCCAGGTACTATCACAGGTATCAACGTTGAGGTTGGTCAGGAAGTAAAGGCCGGCGATACTGTTCTTGTTCTTGAAGCTATGAAGATGGCTAACAACATCGAGGCAGAGAAAGACGGTAAGGTTACTGCAATCTGCGTAAAGGTTGGTCAGGCAGTACTCGAAGAAGATCCTCTTGTAGTAATAGAATAATCTCTATTCTATACAATAATAAAGCCTTCTCTATTTTGAGAAGGCTTTATTTGTTTTAAAATTATTTTTATGTAATCCTCCACCTTATCGAGGAAATAAGATTTCCTTATTCATCTCTCTTTATAAGGAGAAAGCAAGATTACAATTTATTTCCCTCCTTAGGGAAAACGATAGTAGGCTTGAAAGTTTTAGCCTCCTCGAAATCCATCAGAGCATAACTAATAATAATTACCGTATCCCCAACTATCACCTTACGGGCAGCAGCACCATTCAGACAGATACATCCCGAGCCACGCTCACCTTTTATAATATAAGTTTCGAAGCGCTCCCCGTTATTGTTATCTACAATCTGTACCTTCTCACCGGCAATCATATTAGCAGCATCCAACAGATCCTCATCTATCGTGATACTACCCATATAGTTCAGATTTGCCTCTGTAACAGTAGCACAATGCAATTTACTTTTTAAAACCTCAATCTGCATTACTCTTTATATTTAATATGATCAATCAAACGAATAGGAGTCTTGCCGCAATATACGGTAATACAACCTACGACATAAGAAGTATCATCCCAGTTGGCTACATCCTGAAGCGTATTGCCATCTACGATCTCAAAATATTCCACCTCAAGACCATCCACAGCATTAATATCCGCTACCACCTTATCGTGAGTCTCCTTTATAGTATGACTTTTCGCATACTCCACGCTCTCTTTCAAAGCCTTGAAGATAGCAGGAGCAATAGCACGTTCATCCTTACTCAGGAGCGAGTTACGACTACTCTTAGCCAAGCCATCCTCGTCACGAATGATAGGACACTCCACGATTTTTAAGCTATCCGACATACCGATAAACTTCACCAATTGCTTGACGACAGCAATTTGCTGCCAATCCTTTTCGCCAAAATAAGCACGATTAGGGCGAACGATATAGAACAAGCGACTTACCACCTGGCATACACCATTAAAATGTCCAGGACGCTTAGCGCCTTCCATGACTGTACTTACCGGAGGAAATTCGAAATGACGCTCATCAGGAGTTGGATACATCTCATCTACAGATGGAGCGAAGCAATAAGACGCGCCACAATCTTCGAGCAACTTGCAATCTGCCTCAAGTGTACGAGGATAACGATCCAAATCGCCTTGGTCATTAAATTGAGTAGGATTCAGGAAAACAGAAACCACGGTAATATCATTTTCCTTAACGCTACGCTTAACGAGAGAAGCATGCCCTTCGTGAAGAGCTCCCATAGTAGGCACGAGGCCAATTTCCTTACCTTCTTTACGAGCAGCGAAAAGCTCATTCTGAAGGTCAACAATCTTAGTAATTACTTTCATCTTTCTTTGATTCGATTTTGAAAAGAAGAGTACTCTCCTTCTATTCGGACTGCAAAATAACAACTTTTTTCTTAAATAAGGAAGAATAATTTTAAAAATATGCGAATTCAACGGCTATTTTACTGCTTTTTGTTGAATTTATGCTGAAAATTAGACTTTTTTTTGTACCTTTGCCAGAAATAATAAGTTTTGAAAATGGCAAAAACAAGAGTATTATTTATCAATCAGGAAATCACACCTTATGTTCCTGAGACCGAAATGTCAATTCTGGGTCGCATGCTGCCTCAGAAGATACAAGAAGGAGGTTATGAGATTCGTACGTTCATGCCTAAATGGGGAAATATCAATGAGCGTCGCGGACAATTACACGAAGTTATCCGACTCTCTGGTATGAATCTGATTATTAATGATACAGACCATCCACTTATTATTAAAGTTGCTTCTATTCAGGCTGCGCGTATGCAGGTATATTTTATAGACAACGACGACTATTTTACCAACCGTCAGATGTCTGCCGACGAAAGTGGCGAGGAATATCCAGATAATGGAGAACGAGCTATATTCTTTGCTCGAGGCGTCCTCGAGACCGTAAAGAAATTACGTTGGGTACCGGATGTCATCATCTGTCAAGGTTGGATGGGTGCCGTTGTTCCTTTCTATATCAAGACCGCATACAAGGACGAACCATCTTTTGCCAACTCTAGGATCATCACTTCCCTGTTCTCAAGTCAGTTGAAGAATGATTTAGGAGACAACTTCAAGCAATTCGTAGAGTTCCGAGATGCTACTACCGATTTGCTGGAGCCATACAAGGAAAATTTTGATTTCATGGAATTAGGCAAATTAGCTATCGACTATAGTGATGGCATCATCGAAGCCGGAAAAGATGTAAACGCAGATCTCTTGAAGTATGCTCAAGAAAAGAATCTTCCAATTATGAACTACCCAGGTGAAGATAATTTCGACAGCTATAAGGAGTTCATCAACCAGATTTGTCCTAACGAATAACTATGAAATTTAAGACTCTTGTTGCGGTAGCCCTTGCTACCCTTGCCATCACCTCGTGTGATGATACAACTGATACTTTTGGGAATTCGCTTATCGACAACAAAGACGCTTTGGATATTACGAATGCATCATTCAAAGCCCTTAGTCGTTCGATAGCCGTAGATTCCGTATTAGCCCATTCCAGTAACGGATACCTTGGTAAAGTACGCGACCCAGAGACGGGAGCATACGTTACAGGTGATTATATGTTGGAGTTTAGTACCTTGGCAGATCCAGGCTTTCTTGCAGAAGATACCGTAGTGACCAAGACCAAGAGCGGTAGAGCCAAGCCCTATCTTACGACTCTCAACTTATTCTTCACCAAGTTCTATGGCGACTCCACAAATTCCATGAAGTTGAAAGTCTACGAACTAGACAAGCCCCTCCCGGAAGGACATAAATATTACTCAAACTTCGATCCTATAAAGAGCGGCTACATTCGGAAAGACGGCTATACCCAAGAAACGACATGGAGCGCAAAGGACAATAGTCTGAGCGATTCTGTCCGCACCTCGAACGGAACGATTCATAGCATCACCCTCCATCTCGACAAGCCATATACGGCAAAAGACGGCAAAACCTATGAAGACCTTGGTGCATATCTAGCACAGATGTACTACGATCATCCGGAGTATTATGCCACACCATATAAGTTCTTACATCATGTCTTCGCAGGTTTCTATGTGCAGACCATAGGAGGATTAGGAACTATGGCCGACATCACTACTAGTTGGATCAATATGCGACAGCTATTTATGTCGGATACCACAAAGATGGTGAGCGACGCATACGTTACCAGTACCGACGAAGTCTTGCAAACCAATCACATTAAAATAGACCCGAATTCCGTGAAACGCATGGTTGAAGACAACGCATGTACCTATGTGAAGAGTCCTGCATGTATCTTTACCGAGATCACATTACCGGTAGACGACATCAAGCAATCGCATACCAATTACACTTTGAATACTGTGAAGATAGAGATGCAGAGAATAAACAATGAAAAGGCCGACGAGTACACCCTTCCGGTTCCTGCCAATCTATTGCTTATCCCTAAGGACAGCATAAACAGTTTCTTTGAGAGTCATGATTTGCCAAACAATAAGACCTCTTATTATGCAACATATAACTCAACCACCAATAGCTATACTTTCAACAATATCAGCAATATGGTGAACGATATGTATGCCAATAAAGGTAAAAGCGCCGATTACAACAAGGCCGTATTAGTTCCTATAACGTTGAAGACAACAAAATCATCAAATGGAACGGTGACATTAAATGGTGTATCCAATAATATGGGATTATCCAGTACGCGTCTTGTTGGAGGACCGAATACTCCAATAGAAGTTAGCGTAATCTATAGTAGATTTAAGAAATAGAATATTATGGCAGATAATTTCTTAGAGACCCATCGTGAAGAATATGAAAAGCGCAAAGCCAACTGGCTACGCAAAAAGAAGCATCTACCCAAGTTAAAATCAAATATTAAGAAGCCTGAGGACGAAAGTCTTTAGGCTTTTTTAAACATTATCCATAAAATAATTGTCTCAAAATTTGGTCATGTGCATAAAAAATGCTACTTTTGCACTCGGTTTTGGTTCCGTAGCTCAGTTGGATTAGAGCAACAGCCTTCTAAGCTGTGGGTCTTGGGTTCGAATCCCAACGGAATCACGAAATGGGGTATCTGATGATGCCCCATTTTTCGTTGTACCCAGTCTACAAAGGTATTTTTGAAAAATCATCCTTTGTGCAGAATTGTAGGATATACAGAATTCACCGATAATGTTTTAACTGAAACGGAGAGCAAGATAAAAAGCATAAAAGAGGAGTTAGAAATTTTAGATTAGATAAAGATTATGAACATCGAACAGGTACGATCCTATGCCCTATCCCTATATGGCGTGACCGAAGACCAAGCCTTCGGCGACGACATCATCAATTTCCGATTGGAAGGCAAAATCTTTGTTTGTCTGTGGTTAGGAGGTAATGGACAGGACATAAAAGATTCTACTCCTCGATTTGCGGTCAAGTTGACACCCGAGAGAAACGAAGAACTTCGGGAGAAATTTTCCGCCGTACAACCAGCATGGCATTGGAACAAAAAACATTGGAGCGACATATATTATGCGCAACTGAAAGAATCACAAGTAAAAGAATGGATCAAAGAATCGTATCTGCTCATAGCGTCAAAACTTCCCAAAGCAATCAGACAGAAATATATACAAGGATAATATGAAAGATTTTGCAGCAATAGATTTTGAGACAGCAAATAGTAAGCGCACTAGCGTCTGTAGTGTAGGTATCATCATCGTAAGAAATGGCGAAATCGTAGACCGCTTCTATTCTTTGATACACCCCGAACCAAACAAGTATAACTACTGGTGTAGCAAGGTACATGGTCTCACAAGTAAAGATACAGAGAATGCACCCATATTTCCTGAAGTATGGAAACAGATAGAGCCAAAAATTGCCGGACTACCCCTAGTCGCCCACAACAAATCCTTCGACGAAGGTTGCTTGAAAGCAGTTTTCGAATTTTACAAGATGGACTATCCCAACTATGAATTCTATTGCACATGTATAGGGTCACGAAGGGCTTTTCCTGATGCTCCAAACCACCAGTTACACACCATTTCCGAACTCTGTGGTTATCATCTGGAGAACCACCATCACGCTCTTGCTGATGCAGAAGCTTGTGCATGGATTGCAAGGGAGATACTATAATTTTCCTTGCAGGGTCTTACGGCTGTTTTTCCCCCACAACGACAGTAATATCTAATAGAAAAGACAGATAATAAATTAGAGAAAACTAAAAACGTTGATAAATTTCATGATATTGCATGTAAAGCAGTAATAATTCTTTCTTTTTCGCAACTTTCTGTCGTTTTTAAGCGAAGTAATGGTAGGCTATAAATTTGCAAAATATGATCTTTCATTAAGTCACGCTCGTGTTGTTCTGTTTCTTCCTTGTGATAATTATATCCATCAGTTTCAATAGCGAGACCAGGCTTTTAGGTTACGTGATTTACAATTAAAAAGTCAAGATGTGTACTATAATGTGATACATATTTTTGTTGGGATGAGTGCCACATTTGAGCAAGCTCTTTCTTGTTTGTAGGCTTATACGACGACTATAATTGCAAACCATCGTTGCACCTCTGGCTGTTAGAATGCCAAAGACGCAACGATGGAATATAAAGCATTGCTCAAAGCCTTATCGGAGTTTTACATCCGGACAAAAGGCTTTGATGAGTGAACCATACTTTTTCGGTTCCGATGCCATGACCGACAACATACTCTTCGCTGTACTCCCTAACAATGTAAATCTCATCTTCATTCTCATATTCGGACACAATCAGATCATTTAGAGAAGTACACTCATATTCCTGCTTGAACTGCATGTTTTTAAAGAAATTCTCTTCATTTACAGACTGATAATGTCCCTTCATGGATTCGAACAACTTTTTGTCCTCATCCCACAACTCATGCTTTTTTGTATTCATATCTTTCTGAGTTTTTCTTGAATGAAGCAGGGAATAAACTTCAGTGGATGCTGGGGGATTCTGATTGCTGTCAGTAAGCTGTTCCACCAGATGCTTTCCCTCTTCCTTGTGGTGTTTTTGGTCTTGAAGCAGAGATAAGGTCATCTTGTTCAGCTCCTCCTCGCTGATACATTTAGACCTTGTCCACACCTCTGTACTGCGATTTGTAGAGTGAGAAGTTTGTCTGTCCGAAGAAACCACGATTCATATAGTGTTCCAAAGTGATGTCGCCGCCATAGTTGCGAGTATTTCCTTTGTTGACCAATGGTTCATCTGTATACAAAAAATAGCGGTTGGTCACACAATATGTGCTGCCATCTATACCTACGGGAGTGTCAAATTCATATTCATAGTAGGCGTTCATGCGCAATGTCAGGTTGCTTGTTCAACTTGTGCACGTAAGTGGTATGTAAGTGATGTGCTTTTGTCAAGCCGAGATCTTTATTCGCTAGATTACCATCCGTGTCGCGGTAGAAGTATGCATCGAGTTTCTCTATCATAGAATGCAATCCATAGCCCATTGAAAAACTGTTTTTCTCGTTAGGTTCCCATTTCAGACTGACACGAGGTTCTACCGAGAGGTCCTTGGATAACAAGAAGTAGTTGCCGGCAATACCTACCGAAAGGCTGAAATAGTCGCTGACCCTGACGAGGTCTTGGCAGAATACATTGGCAAGACCAGTATCATCTTTCATATTGGTATATTCATACATAGTGTTGACAGGAGCATAGAGCTGATCAACGGACTTATATACGAGATTGAAGAAACGGTGAGAATACTCACCACCTAGCTGTATGAGCCACCTGTCGGTTACCTGCTTTGACAGTTCAGTATTGAACAGCAGCCTGTCTTCGTTCACCTTTTGAATACTAAAGAGATATTTCTGCTCAGGTTCTTCGTATGCCAGTGGCTGGCAGACAAAACCTTCGGTAGAATGCGCTCCAGTCCATAATAATAGATGTCATTCTTTAAATGTTGCATATTGTAGGCTGTTGTTGTTCTTCATGTCCATTTGTTGTCTAAATGAATTTTGTGAGACACTCCAACTAACAATTGAGCCAACTTGGCTTCATTGTCAGAAGCATCATAAGCAGAGTGCGTGTCTTCTAATTTCATGCGTTCATCCCAAGTTATCATAGAATCCTAAACCGAAGACAGAAAATGTGCCTGCTTGTTTGGTTGGAAACATTTGTTTTGCGGAGAAGTCCTGAAAATCGACGTGTGCTCCGTCTGCATCAATAAGGTTTAGTTTGTCTACGAGCGACGTGAATCCATAGCGGTAGTTCACTATGTAACTACGATTGGGCGTAAAAACTTCCACGCCCTCTATGCGATACTGCATACGTTCAGGTGCATTTCCGTGTATAGAAAGTCCACTGCCGTCAGCCTCACCTGAAATTCCCGCAAAGGACATAACAAGACGTGCTGGTCGTTATAACCGCCCGCAAATCGGCTTGCTTCCTCCATGGAAAGCATAACTCCACCTGTCAGCACGGAAGGATTGACCGTTGCTTCCTTGTTTACACGAGGGCGCACCACAACCTCCGTCAGTTCGGTATTGTTTTCTCGCAATTGGATATCTATAACCACCTCCTTGACGCCTGCCACGAGTACTTCCTTCATCACGTTTGGTTCATAGCCCACGTATGATGTTTCGAGAGTGTAACGTCCCGATTGTGGAATGTCGATGCGGAAGTTACCTTCAAGATCGACAACGGAGCCTGTCCCGGTCTCGACAACCTTTACGGTGGCGCCAATAAGTTTTTCACCACTAATGGC
>Ga0256407_10003460_pt1 | contig 28052 bp, 24 predicted proteins | sample RumenRJG_04DNA_FD_193489 | JGI IMG/M metagenome (GOLD analysis project Ga0256407, IMG submission 193489) | Bovine rumen microbial communities from Lethbridge, Alberta, Canada - RJG_04 | ecosystem: Host-associated > Mammals > Digestive system > Stomach > Rumen | place: Canada: Alberta...
GGGTTACCAATCTGGCTGAAGGCCTCGAACCACGAAAACGTAGTTGACCGATTGCAAAATATAGGGGAAACGTGTATAATATGTAAAATAGGTGTAGTAGGCCTTTGCTTCGACAAACGAGCCGAACTGCCGCACATTCACTTTGGAGGGCAAAAACATGAACGACCAGCAAATAGAGCTGTTAATCAATATGCTTCGAGCGAAAGGACAAATCACTGATCTCGAAAAAGACATCATCGACACCTACCACGAGCTAAAAAAGCAGCCGGTCGATATGAACTCCGCCTTTCGGCAGATGAAGTCGAACGAGCTAAACCATCCCGATGTGCTCTTGAAAGTGACTATGATGCCGACAACCGGGCAAAAGCAGGCTTCGGAGCTTACTGCCCAGGATTTGCTGTATGTCCTTTCAGCCCAGTTTACCTTTTTGCTTGAGAAAGAGGAAACTTCGCAACGCAGCGGCAACTGATTTTCAGCATAATAAAACCGACAGAGAAGGACGGATATTCCCATGCCGAAGAAAAAAGCCGAAGAGACGCTGAATCTTGACGCGATCCTGTTTAAGTGCCGCGACATTCTGCGCGCTGCGCGTAATTCCGGATCGTTTTTTGAAAAGCGCGACATGATGCTTACACTCGTTTTTCTCCGCTTTATTGGCGAGAAATTCGAGGATGGCATTGAGAATCTGCGCAATGAGCTGGTGAAGCAGGGCCTTGACCCGGACAATCCGGATATCAAAACCGCGTTTTTGGACGATCCCACCTTTACGGATGGAACGTACAATCTTCTCCCAGAGGCGCGCTGGTCCACCATCATCAACACGACCGCGCCGAATCTCAATGTCGCGCTTGATACCGCCTTGAGCAGCATTGCGGCGAATGACCCCCAGCTCAAGGGCTGCTTTGTGAAGGGCACCTTTACCACGCGGAACCTTGCGCCGAACGATATCAAAAAGCTGGTCGATGAGGTCAATAAAATCAGCCATAAGACCTTTGGCGAGGAGAAAGACCTGATTGGCCGCGTTTACGAATACTTCCTCAAGGAATTTGCCGTCAACGCGACGAAGGAGGAGGGTGAATACTACACACCACACGACGTGGTTCAGATGATCGCCGCGATGATCGAGCCGTTTGACGGCACGCTGTACGACCCTTGCTGCGGATCGGGCGGCATGTTCATCCAAAGCGCGGAGCTGGTCAAGGCGAAGCGCGGCGATATCAGCCGCATCAATGTCTACGGGCAGGAGAAAGAACCCGCAACCTACCGCTTGGCAAAAATGAACCTCGCCTTGCGCGGTATCAGCCATCATCTCGGCGACGAAGCCGACTCGTCCTTTACGCACGATCTGCACAAGGGGCTGTATTTCAATTACATCATGGCCAACCCGCCGTTCAACCTGAAGGGCTGGTTCAACGACAATCTAAATGGTGATCCGCGCTGGACAGATTATGAAACGCCGCCGGAGAGCAACGCGAATTATGCGTGGATTCTGCACATCCTTTCCCATTTGAAACCGCTGGACGGCGTTGCCGGGTTCCTGCTGGCTAACGGCGCCTTGGGCGACAGCGACACGCTGGAAATCAGGCAAAAGCTGATCCAGAACGATAAGGTCGAGGCCATTGTCATCCTGCCTCGCGAGCTCTTTATCACAACGGATATCAGCGTTACGCTTTGGATTCTGAATCAGAACAAAAAGGGCGGCGCTTACCACGGAAGAACACTCCGCAACCGCGAGCATGAAATCCTGTTCATGGATCTGCGCACATGGACGGAGAACCCCGTAAAGGGCGAAAACAAGAAAAAGGTGCGGCTGGATTCTGATCAGATCGAGCGCGCGGCGGACATTTACCACACTTGGCAGAACGAGGGTACGGACGGAACACATTACGAAGTGCCGGAGCTTTATCGCAGCGTCGGCATGGACGAGATCAAGGCGCACGGGTGGAGCCTGATCCCCAGCAAGTATATTGAGTTCATTGACCACGATCTGGAAATCGACTTCCCCGCCGAAATGCAGCGCATCCAGAATGAGATGCGTGATGTTTTGGTGCAGGAGAAGCAGTCTCAGAAGATGCTGGAGGACGCGTTTAGGGGGATTGGGTATGGCCTTAACTAAGAGGAAATTGAAGGGATTGATAGAGTATTTTGATTTGCGCAATGACGCTGGACTCTATAATGAAGACGATGTTATTGGTGTCTCCACTGATAAAAGCATGATTCCAACAAAAGCTGATCTTGATGGTGTGAATCTTCTGAGCTACAAGCTATTTCCTCCAAAGAGCTTTGCCTATGTCGCAGATACATCTCGCAGAGGAGATAAAATTGCATTGGCTTATAACAACACCAATCGAACCTTTATTGTTTCGACTTGGTATGTTGTGTTTCAGATGAGCGTTAAAGCTGAAAATGTTCTTTCAGCAGACTATTTATTCCTGTTCTTTAACAGAACAGAATTCGACAGATATGCTCGTGCAAATTCGTGGGGGTCGGCACGAGAATACTTTTGGTTTTCAGATATGGAAGAGATCATTCTTGAATTCCCCCCCCTATTCGACTCAACTGAAATATGTAGATTTCTACAAGTCCATGGTTGCCAACCAGCAGAGCTATGAGCGCGGACTGGAGGATTTGAAGCTCGTCTGTGATGGGTATATTGAAGATTTGCGGCGGAAGATGCCGTGTGAAAAGATTGGACCGTATATCGAACTGGTTGAAACAAAAAACGATGATTTGCATTATGGTTTGGACGATGTACGCGGCGTTTCCATTGAAAAGAAGCTCATTGAAACAAAAGCAGATATGGCAGATGTTAATTTGTCACCGTACTATGTGATTCAGCCGAATGAATTTGTTTATGTGACAGTAACTTCTCGTAATGGCGGAAGAGTATCTCTTGCCCTGAATGATACGGAGAACGCATGTATTTGTTCTTCTTCGTATGTCGTATTCAAAAGTAAAGACGCGGAGAACCTATGGCCCCAATATCTGATGCTGTTCTTCTCAAGATCGGAGTTTAACCGCTATGCCAGATTCTGTTCTTGGGGCTCTGCACGAGAAACATTTGATTGGGAAGAACTGTGTAACGTGCAAATTCCAATTCCAGATATTTATACGCAAAAAACAATTGCGGAAGTTTTTGCTGTCTATAATATGCGGAAACAAATCAACGAGAACATGAAAGCCCAAATCAAAGATATTTGCCCGATATTGATTAAAGGGTCGCTGGAGGAAGAGAAATGACTGATTATGAAAAGCTTCAGAATATTATTAGTGAGATCGATTTACTGATCTCTAAGAGATGTGACTCGGCTGATACAGAATTTACAGCCTGGCACAACAAAGCGGAGTTGTTTGTTGCTCGTAAGTTCGGAAAAGACAGCTTTGAATACAAAAAATTTGAACAAATATCCTACTATGAGATGGATTTCGCTGCTATTAACGGCTTTCCACCGAGTATAGATAAAATTGAAGTTTGCAAAAAAGGATTACTTCTTGCAAAAAGTATGTTAGAAACATTTTTGGATGATATCTTGCCAAATGCTGGTGTAAGTGGTGAAATGGAGCTATTGCAGCCTCGTATAAACTATCAAAGGGTTTTCATTGTTCATGGACATGACGGCGAACTGAAACAGTCTGTTGCTCGAGTGATTGAGAAGCAGGGAATTGAAGCAATAATACTTACAGAACAGGCAAATCAAGGCAAAACGATTATTGAAAAGTTTGAAAACTATAGTGATGTTGGCGGTGCTGTTTGCCTATTTACCGCAGATGATATTTGCAAAAACCCAAAAGATGGTTCTGAAAAAACTCGGGCGAGACAAAACGTCGTCTTTGAAACAGGGTATTTCATCGGCGCACTTGGGCGCGATCATATTGTTATCCTTGCTGATCATGGTGTCGAAATGCCATCTGATCTATCCGGATTTGTGCGAACAAACACCGCAAACTGGGAAGTTGATTTACTGAAAGAGCTGAAGGCCATGGGCTATTCTATCAGCTTTGACAAGCAGTTTGGATAAAATCATTTTTACACGTGAGGAAATCATTAATCACGGAGGAGAAAGGCCATGGCAAGTCTGCAAAACTACAACGGCCGCTATTGCGAGTGGGAGTTTGAAGCGGTGTTTCTCTCATATTTGGAGGCGGAGGGCTGGCAGTATCTTGCCGGAAACAGTATCCCGCGCCGTTCCAAGCGTGATGTGCTGTATGAGGATGATCTGGAGCAGTTCCTGAGCAAGACGAATCCCGACCTGACCGCCGATGAGGTTCGCCAACTCATGGATGCGGTTCGCCTCGTCGGTGCGGAGAGCGACTTTGCCACGCTGCACAAGGTCTATGGCTGGATGGTCGATGGCATCCAGTTCACGCCGCAAAACGGCGAGCTGCGCAAGATTGCCCTGATTGATTTTGAGCATCCGGACAACAATATCTTTCGCACCGTCAATCAGTTCACCGTGGAGTATACCAACAACGGGCAAGTCGAGAACCGCCGTCCCGATATCCTCCTGTTTGTCAACGGTATGCCCCTTTGCATCATCGAGCTCAAAAACCCAGCGGACGCAAACGCTACTATTTACGATGCGTGGGAGCAGATCAATATCCGCTACTGGCGCGACATCCCGCACCTGCTGCACTACTGCCCGCTGGCATGTATTTCCGACGGCGTAAAGACTCGGCTGGGCACGGTTCGCACACCATATGAGCACTTTTATGCCTGGCGCCGTGTGAACGAAGGAGACAAGGTATCCACGCTTCCGTTTGAGGAAACGCAGACCATGATCCAAGGCGTATACAGCCCCGCGCGCTTCCTCGAAATCTTCCGTGACTATATATACTTTCAGGACAGCGAATACGACAGCGATGAAGTGGAGATCGTTTGCCGGTATCCACAGTTCTTTGCTGCGCGCCTGCTGAAACAGAGCATTATTAAATCCGTGATTGCAAAGAGTGGAAAGGGCGGCACCTATTTTGGCGCAACCGGCTGCGGCAAGACCTATACGATGGCCTTTCTTGCACGCCAGCTTGCCCTGCGCTGCACGGATATACCGGAAATCGGTTCCCCCACGATCATCATGATTGTCGACCGCGACGACCTGCAAAATCAGGGTTCAAAACTGTTCACCAAAAGCAACGAGTTTTTGAGCCTCGGTGAGGTCAGCGTCGTCCCGAGCCGCAAGGTGTTGAGAGAAGAACTCGGTGTGCGTGAGAGCGGCGGCTTTTATATCTGCACCATTCAGAAGTTCTGCGACAGAAAAGACGATAAAATCGGCCTGATCAATGACCGCGCAAATATTATATGCTTTTCGGATGAGGCGCACCGCACCCAGCTGGAACAGTCCAGACAGATCAAGTTCAGCAAGGATGCGGACAACAACATGAAAGCCATGGTGTCCAAGCCCTATGCCAAGGTTTTGCGTGAGGCGTTCCCTCACGCCACCTTTGTCGGCTTTACCGGTACGCCGATTTCCGAGACCTATCAGACGTTTGGCGACGAGATCGACCGTTATACGATGGATCAGGCGGTTGCCGACGGTCTGACCGTTTCCATCAAATATCATCCCCGAATTGCGAAGGTGCTGCTGGATCAGGAAAAGGTCAGGCTGATCGAGGAGTATTACAAAAAATGCGCCGACGACGGCGCAACCGAGGAAGATATCGAGACGAGCAAGAAGGCCATGAGCTCCATGGAGATCATCCTGGGCGAGCCTTCCCGTTTGGAGCGCCTTGCCGTCGATATCCATGACCACTATGTTTCAGCTTGCGCCAATGACCCGGAGCGCGTGCAAAAGGCCATGATCGTATGCTCCAACAGGAAAATCGCTTACGACCTGCTGAAACAGTTTGAAAATAAGTACCCTGAGTGGTTTGTGGAGAAGAAGGTCCCGGACGGCGTGTCCGCCACTGCGGAAGAATTGAAAAAGCTGAAGCCCATGCCCTTTATGGCTATGGTGGCAAGTGTTGGGAAAAATGACGACGAGAAAATGTACAATTATCTCGGCGGCGCGGCGAATGATAAGCGATCCGAGAAGTTGGATATTGCCTTCAAGCAGGAGAAGTCAAATTTCCGCATCGTCATTGTCGTCGATATGTGGATTACGGGATTTGACGTCCCCTCGCTTACATATATGTACAACGACAAGCCGCTGAAAACACACATGCTGATCCAGACCATCAGCCGTGTAAACAGAAAATACCAAGGCAAGGAGTATGGACTGATCGTCGATTACATCGGCATTCGTGACAATATGCGCGAGGCCATGAAAATGTATGGCGGCGACATTTCCGTCGCGCCCACATCGGATGACATTGAACAGGCGACCGGCGTATTCAGAGAGGAACTTCTTACCCTCAGGAACCTCTTTGCGGGCTATGATTTGACGCCTTTCCTTGATTCTGCCGGAGACCCCGCCGAGCGGTACCGGCTGCTGGCAAAGGCTGCCGAGTATGTCTTTGTGTCCACGGAAGAACTGAACTCCACCAGCAAAAATGGAAAGAGCGTTCAAAAGGTGTCTTTCAAAACCTATTTCCTCAAAACCGTTAAGAGGATGCGGACAGCCTATGATATCTGCCAACCCTCCGGCGAGCTTAGCGAGGAGGAGTCTGCGCTTGCCCAGTGCTTCATGGCGATTGCCGGCTTTGTCCGCAAGATGAGCGGAACAAGCGAAATTGATGCCGACATTATGAACCGCAATGTGGCAAGAATGGTTGAAGAGGCGTTAAAATACAGCAAGGTCGAAAGCATCCTTGAAAGCGGCGAGGAAGAGGATATTTTTAGCCCGGAATACTTTGAAAAGCTCTCTGATGTGAAAATGCCGGCGTCCAAGCTCGAAATACTGGTGAAAATGCTTCGCAGGCAAATCACGGAATACAGCAAAACAAACCAGATGGCCGCCAAGCGGTTTCAGGAAATGCTTGAGGCAACAATCAAGCAGTATCACGAGCGGCGGAAACATCTGACGGCGGAAGAAGCCGGTGCCGCGCAAGAGGAAACATCCGAAGAAATCATCAAAAATGCGACGGAGCAGGCACTGCGTATTCTGAAAGAGATGAACGCCGACCGTGAAAGCTTCCGCAAGGTCGGCCTGACTTTCGAGGAGAAAGCATTTTACGATATTTTGATTGCCCTGCGCGATCAATACAACTTTGAATATGGCGAAGATAAGATCGTCGACGGCGTTTCAGTCAACGAAAAGTGCAAATCGCTTGCCAAGAAAATTAAGGAGATCATTGATACAAAGTCCTCATTTGCCGACTGGCTAAACAACCAGATTGTCAGGGACCAGCTCAAGTTCGATATAAAGATTTGCCTTGTCAAAAACGGCTACCCTCCGCAGTACAGCCCGGAGGTGTTCCGCAAGGTCATGGAGCAGGTCGAGAACTTTGAGGAGAACAGATAAGGAGAAGAGATTATGGGTAATTCAAAATACCTGGACAGCCTCTCAGCCGAAGAGTACGCCGGATTAACGAAAAAACTGTGGACTATCCAGAACCATAAATGTTTTATCTGCGGAGAGGATATTGACCTCGACCTGAATCCTACGAACATTGACCATATCAAACCGCTGGTAAATGGCGGAAAAGATGATGAAACGAACTTTGCACTTGCTCATGAAAACTGCAATAAATCGAAACAGGACGCTGATTTGGAAGTGGCCAGAGCCATAGCCAGATTGTCTAAAATCATTAAGGACGCGGAGGAAAAACATGAGACCCCGTCGTTGAAACATGTGTTGGCTGCCAACGACGGATCATTGCTTGATTTCTCATATAAAATTGAAAACGAGAAACTGGTGTATGCGTTTTCAAAAACTGGCGATGATACAGTAAGAACAGCAGATATTTTTCTTGACAAGCTATCTGGTGAAAAGACGGCGTTTATCCAGGTTCCTCTACAATATCTCTATCATGATGAGATCATCAATCCCAGAGGGATCAACAGCTCGATTGGCCTGCTGATCAAGGAATTTCACAAGGGCAATCCCCAGCTACATATCAGTCTGGCTCGGCTGGATGGCGACCGAATCATGATTTTTGATGGTCAGCATAAGGCCGTCGCACAGATTATGCTGGGAACAAAGGCTCTGCTTGTTCGGCTGTTTCTGAATACCGATGTTGACCGAATGATAGAAACAAACACGACGGCGGGCAGTAAATTAAAGCAAATCGCTTTTGATAAATCCATTGTCCGTCAACTCCATGATACGCTTTATGCGGAGAGAATTAAAAAGTATCAGCTTGACCATAACCTCGCGGAAGATTGCTTCAGCTTTTCCGAAGCAAATCTGGTTGACCACTTCAAGGGCGAGAGAGGAAATATTCGGACATATATCATAAACAGCCAGAAGAATCTGGTTACCAAAAACGCAGACAATAAGTTGCAATCGTATATTAACTTTGAGGGCAGAGGATCAGAATTACCATTATCCTATTCCACTTTTGAAAAAACCTTGCTGTCCAGATTTATCAACGCCAAAACAATTCTGAGTACGTCGCTTGATTATCGGGCGGATGAAGGATTGAATCCGAGAGTATTGGAAAAGGAACAGCTCATCCAACTGTGCAATACTTTGGCGGAGGAACTGCTTATCGGCAGATACAGCGCAGAGGTTGGCACCTACCGAATTGAGAATAAGGTTGCAGAGGGAAAAGACAAGGATATTACAGATGATCATCTTGCTGCCTATCGCATTTTCAAAGAAGAAATAATGTATAATTGGATTCAGTACATTGAATTGCTGATCAAAAACTTCTTTAGTTTGACCGGCGAACTATATGACGACCAGAACCTGTTCCAGATTAAATTCCCGGATCAGCTGTGGACCAACATTCGATCTTTCATAAGAAATTTGCGAGATTTGCCGTTGTGGAAGGATCGCACGATGGCCTCCACGGTGTTTGGCGGAAAGCAAGTATATGAGTATTGGAGCACGGCATTTCGGACCGGGAAGACGCCAGACGGGACATTGGTATTGTCAAAACCAATAAATGTTGTCGAAATGATCAAGGAATAACATCTTTAGTCAGAGAGGTTCGTACATGAACAAAGACCCGTTTGAAGAATATCTTCGCCAAAGCGAACCGAATAAGCGCGACCTTGGCTACGCATGGCAAACTGCTGTGGGCTTGCAGGCAGTGGACGGGCTGGAGACCTCACACTATCTGATCGAAACCGCAAAGAAAAGCATCGAGGGTGAGATTTCTCTCGAAGAGGCCAATGCGCTGATCAACAGCTACTACGCGGAAAGCGCCCAGCATGGTCTGGATCGGACGGAGGAGGCCGACAAGGTCTCCGCTCGCATCGCGCAACTGCTCGCGGAGAAGTCCTTCGTGTTTTCGCCGGCGCAGTATCTTTCCATCCACAAGCGGTTGTTTACGGGCATCTACAAGCACGCGGGGCAAATCCGCGACTACAACATCACCAAGAAGGAATGGGTGCTGGACGGGAACACCGTCATCTACGGCGGCGCGTCCGAACTGCGGGCAACGCTGGATTACGATTTTGCGACGGAGAAAGCGTTTCGCTATGACGGCCTTTCCATGAGCGAGATCATTGCGCACCTGGCGACCTTTGTCTCGCGCCTGTGGCAGATTCATGTTTTCGGCGAGGGAAACACGCGCACGACCGCCGTGTTTTTCATCAAGTATCTGCGGACGCTGGGCTTCGACGTGACCAACGACATCTTCGCGGAAAATGCGTGGTATTTCAGAAACTCCCTCGTTCGCGCCAATTATAATGACCTCAAGCGCGGCGTCCATGAGACGACGGAGTATTTGGAACTGTTTCTCCGGAATCTCCTACTGGGCGAGCGGCACGAGCTGCACAACCGATATCTCCATATCAGCAAAGCGATTCAAAAACAGGACATTGGAGATGCAAAACAGGACATTGGAAGCGAAAAACAGGACATTGACGGCGCGTTCCCCTATGGTAATGTCCTGAAAACGGCAGGCGCTTCTGCAAAAACCGCGGATCATGTACGGGAAATGTACGCAGAGTACGGATTTGAAACCATATTCGGACGCAACGACGTTACCGAGCTTCTGGGCATTACGGCTTCGCCGGCGTCTACTCTGCTGAGAAAGCTGGTGGATATGGGCGTAACGGAAGCCGTCAGCGGCTTGGGAAAGGGTAAGTACCGCTTCAAACCAATCGGTTGACATAAAACAAGAAACGGCCCTGTGGCCGCTTCTTGTTGCCCCTGAATAAATCATTTTGCTTGATATAGTGTTTAGCTGTAGATGAGATCGCTCAACACGACCTCCTCGGCGGCGGAACGAATGGCGTTCATGCGGCGCACCCACTCCATCTGATCCTCTGCTTTGAGCTGTTCGGTGACGCCCTCGCGCTTCGCCATGCTCTCGACGAGTCGAGAAAGCATTTCAGTTGCCGCGCGTTCGGTTTCCTGCAGGTGGGCGTTTAGCTCACCGCTGAGCAGCATACCGGTATAGATGCCGCTTCTGTTCTTTTTCAGATAGTTCTTTCGGCGCTGCCCCCAAATTCCGATGTTGGGGCTTTCGGGTGCAATGAGGTTGGGAATCAGATAGTCGCCCTCGCGGTGGTAAGTCAACTTTTCACTCATAGCGATGCCTCCTTTTGATTTGGTAGTTTCATCATACCAATGGCAATTTGAATAGTCGAATGTGTGAGCGGTGAAAAACGTGATTCCTGCCGTGTGGCACACGAAAAATTTCTCTTATTTTTTCCCTTACCAGCATAACATGAGCTAAAACTGCGTGGGATTATGTAACAGATAAAGTTGCAATTACTATACAGTATGGCATAAAATGATATACAAAAACGCCAGAAAACATTCAATAAGCGGAATTCGAATCCCTTCAGGTCCACCAAATGAGAGAAATCCGAACGTTGTAGAACGGTCGGATTTCTTTGCTTATTGAGTGGTATGCTGTGGTTTGGAAGTTTTTGTAATTTTTGCAAAAAACTATTGACGAAATAGCGCGATTGCGTTATTCTTAAATTGCGGCAGGCGAGAGCTGCCGACATTACATCTATCTCTTGCTGCTATGGCGGCAAGAAGAAGGAGGATCTTATGATGATCACAAAGACTATGAAGGTTAAGCAGAACTCTTTTCGCAAGCTCGATGATCCGTTTGAAAATGGCAGATCAAAGAAGTACATCTTCTATGTCAAAGTAGATGATGTTGCGGAAGGCATCCCTATGGCAACCAATCCCAGAGAACAAAAGTTAAACTCGTCGGTGGCAAATTCTATTCAAGATTCTCTGGTGAGTAATGATGGGTACTTCCATCTCAAGAATCGTGGTATTGTCATTTCTGCTGAAAGCGTGCACTACAACAACGCAAAGGAAGAAGTATCTATTGTCTTTTCGGATGAGTTTTCTCATGGTGACATTGACGGCGGACATACCTACAAGATAGTCTGTCTTCATAAAGGGGAAAATATTGACCAGTACGTCCAATTTGAAGTGATGACCGGAGTGGAAGATATCATTGAACAGCTTGCGGAAGCCAGAAATACATCTGTTCAAGTGGATCAAAAATCCCTTGCGGAACTTGCGCAGCACTTTGATCCGATTAAGGAAGCGTTGGAGGGAATGCCGTTTTATAATCGAATTGCTTTTAAACAGAACCAAACAGCAAAGGATGCTGAAAGCGGCAAGAATCTTAAGATGATCGACGCCCGTGAAGTCGTAGCGATCATTAATATGTTTAATACGGCTCTTTACGCGAACGATTCCCATCCTACGCAGGCATATTCGGGGAAAGGAAAGATGCTGGATATATATTTGGAAAACCCAGAACAGTATCGGAAGTATACAAATATTATCCCTGATATTTTCGATCTCTATGATGCCGTCGAATGCGAATTTCCTGATGCATACAATGCAAGAGGCGGCAGATATGGGCGAAAGACATACGCTGGATATAAGGACGGAAAGGTGGTTGCAAAAAGCAAGTTTGGAGGCCGCGACCTTCGATACAGAGTCCCGGACGGGCTTGCTTATCCAACGGTTGCAGCATTTAGATCATTAGTTTGCTTTGATGATGCAACAGGGAAATATGCGTGGAAGAATGGTATGGAACCCATTGCTGTTTGGGACAAGTGCAAAGAAGATTTGGTAATGAAAGTTATGAGTTTTGCAAGTTCAATTGGAGATAATCCGAACGCAGTTGGCAAAGACGCAAATATTTGGGATCTTGCTTATATGACTGTGGAACGAGCGGTATCAGAAGGATGATATGAGCTATAAGGTTGAATTGAAAGTTAAGGAACTCTTGGAACGAGAAAGTATTTCTCAAAAAAGACTGGCAGAAATGGCGCATATGAGAGAATCCACGATTAGCGATATCGTCAGGGGGACGCGGACGGTTATCAATTTTGAGCATCTGTCAAAAATTGCAGAGGCTCTGCACATTAAGGATATCCGTATGCTTATCGACTTTGCGCCAGAACAGGGTGAGGATTAGCTGAAATGAGATTAGGCGGGATGCCCTGTGTACATCTGAATGCGTACCACACAGCAAGGACAGACGTTAGCAGCGGCGCAATGAGACTCGAAAGTGCAATATAGGTCGAGAATCCCCACATTTCTAACAGGTCGAGCGCAAGCATCAGCGTCGTGATTGCAAGCCATGTAAGTGCCAGTGCTCCCAGTTCCTTCCGTGCCATAAATGGAGGCGTTTTTTCAGGGGCAGGCTCCGGCGGAAGACGCTTCGCACGAAGCACCTCTAAATCTGTCATATCAAGCGCTGCGGCAATATCATCAAGTCACATGATACGGAATGCTGCAAAAAAGTCAAGAAACCTTTGGTAGAGCTGCCGTGAAAGCGGCTGCTTGGATGGGAAACGCTCCTTAGTGTGTGACAAGTTTCGCCTTTGTGGCACGGGGCTTTTGCCCCGCTCCGCTTCGGCAGAAGCGGGCTACGCCCGCGCCCCTATAGAGCAGAGAGAAAACGGCAAAAAAACCTGTTGCGATTCATTACGGTGTGTTATAATATGAAGGTAGGGAAGGGGGCGAACAGATATGCCGATGAATGAAATCAACGAATTGCGCGACCAGTTTATCACACAGTTATCCCCTCTGCGTGTTTATCTGTTTGGCTCCTACGCCGAAGGCACAAACCGTGAGAACAGCGACTTCGATTTCTACATCGTCATGAGGGACGGCACCAGCGACCTTGCCGATCTGACGGCGAAGGCGTATCGCTCTATCCGCAGGGTGAAGCGCCGCCCTGTCGATATCGTTGTGGGGACGGAGAGCCGCTTCAACGAACGGAAGGACTTGCCCACAGTCGAACATGAAGTCTTTCGGAAAGGGGTACTCCTGTATGGATGACGCTTTCAGAGAATGGCTTGACTTTGCGGAGACCGACCTGGGCGTAGCGAGGCACCTGTATGAAACCTATCGTCCGCAGCCCTTGGAGATTATCTGCTACCATTGCCAGCAGGCGGCAGAGAAAGCGATCAAAGCCATGATTGTCGCAAGAGGCGCAAAGGGCGGGATGCCGAAGCTGCATGACCTCTCCTTTTTGCTGGATCAGATCAAGAATATGGTTGAGATCGACGAGCGGTACTATGATTATGCAGACGAGCTGACGCCCTACGGCGTGGCAGTTCGATATCCGAGCGAGTTGGGCTTGGAGGAGCGCCACGCGAAAGCGGCGCTGGAACATGCAGGTGAGTTGTTGAACTGGGCAAAGAACAACTGCAAAGAATGAAAAGAGTGATACTATTACCGATAATTGCAACATGCTCTCACAGTATTGGGCGCTGTTGTGTATCACTCGGGAGAGCGTACGGTTCGCATCCGTAAGGTCGTGGGTTCGAATCCCTTCAGGTCCACCAAATGAGCAAAATCCGAACATTGTCCAGATCAGGGCAGTGTTCGGATTTGCTGTTTATCCGGAGCAGAAGACAGGAACCAGTAAAGCGCCCAGCGCGGCGACCACGGGGCGATATAGGCGTTGATGCGGTCATACCATGCGCTTTATGCCCTGTGTACCTTTGGCAGAGTTGCTGTGAAAGCGGCTGCCGGGATGGAAAACACTCCTTCATGCGTCAAGTATCGCTTTTTTGCGTGAAAAAACACTAAGCAAGCGGCGTGGTTTCTATAAAAAACGAACCGATCGATATTGCGTGGATCGCCATCGTCTTATGCGGCGTCCCGATTCTCGTCGGTGCGTTCAAAGGCGTCGTTTTTGAACACGACGTCAAGGCCGATCTCCTCGTTGCAATGGCGCTGATCGCCTCCGTGGTAACGAAAGAGTATTTCGCTGCCGGCGAAGTTGCGCTGATTATGCAGATCGGCTCGCTCCTGGAGGATTACACCTCCGGCAAAGCCGGAGAGGGGATTCAAAAGCCGATCCACATCAGCCCGCAGAAGGCTCGCGTGCTGCGCGATGACGCCGTCGCTGAAATCCCCGTGGAGGAAGTCCGGGTCGGCGATATCCTGAGTGTTCTTGCCGGGATCGGCAACGCGGCGAAATACGGCGTCATTGTCCGCTCCGGGGACGCGCTGGAACGGCTCTCAAAAATAAAAGTCATTGCTTTTGATAAAACCGGCACGCTGACTTACGGAAAGCCCCAGGTTACCTCCGCCAAGGCATGTCCGCTGTCATAGACAACCGTGCTGTACTTGTTGGAAAAGAGGACTTTATGACCTCGCGGAACATAGACGTCAGCGTCTGCCGAAAAGCCTGTGAAGCGGAGCTGAATAAAGGCGCCACGATCGTTTACGCAGCCATAGACGGGGCGCCGGCCGGCTTCCCTATCTCTTTCGCTTGATGCAGAAAGTCATGCACAAAGTCCGTGTCAATATGATCGCTTCATTGATCATCAATCTTACGGCCGTTTTGCTTTCGGCGCTTGGGATCTTAAACCCTGTTACCGGCGCGCTTTGGCACAACTGCGGTTCCGTTTTTGTGGTAGTGAATGCGGCCCTTCTCTTGCGCCTGAAAGGCAACTGATGCGACGCATATCCCCGCCTCCGGTGCCAAAAGAACGCAAACCCGAACTCCGAAAGGAGCTCGGGTTTGGCTTTTCCTGCTATTTATGTATCCTGCGCGCTGGCCTTACGGCGCCTCGGCGCCGCCTTGGCTGCCTTTTCGCCCTCCGGCAGGGTGCGGCAGCGCGCGCAGTACGTTCACGCCGGTGAGGAGCTTGATGAGCCAGATGAAGAACGCCAGCGCCAGCAGCGGGATGATGCAGGAGGTCACGATCAGTACGGCCAGCGATTCCACGTATCGGTTCAGAAGCTTCGACGCCTTTTCGGCGAGGCCGGTCGCCGTCTCCGACAGGCGATCGAGGATCGCCGCGATCAGCCCGGTGTTTTCGCCGGCTTCCGATAATGCGGCGGTCTCATTGCGCAGCTCCTCCGTGTCGGCGATGGCGGCGTTGATGGAGGATCGGTAGGTGTGATAGACCATGTCCGAAACGCCGATGCTGGTCGGGATCGCGATAAAGATCGCCAGCGCGAACAGCGCAACGCGGACGGCCAGCTGCCGCATGACGCTGCGGTTCCAAAATGCCGCGACGATCCCCAGCGCGCAGGCGCAGGGAATCAGGACCTTAAATACAGCCGCGCCGATGATGGTCAGGAGATATTTTTCCGCGTACAGCACGCAGAGGATCAGCAAAAAATACTCCGTAAAATCGGCCAGCTTCTGGGCGATGGGCGTGGCCGTGTCGCCGGGGATGGCGGAAATGCCCGCCGAGGCCAGCGTGGAGGCGGCGGTGAGCTTGAGGACCGTCTCCGACTTCTCGTCGATGGACGCCATGATCGCCCGATTGCTCTCCAGCGACGTGGCGCGGTCCGCGATCCAGAGGAACGAAACCACCGCGATCAATACCATAATGAGGCAGAGCAGCGTCTTGCCCAACACTTTTTCTCTCATGATGCCCTCCATCCGTTCAGTCCGTTACAAATTCCAGATGATATGCGGAGACGTCGACGAGGCTGCCCACGAAACGCGAAATGACGCTTCTGGCGTTCTCGTCGGCCTTTTTGAGCAGGCCGCGGTCCACGGCGTTCCGGCGGGCCTTGTTCTCCAGCTCCAGCAGGGAGTCGTTGAAGTCCTGCACGGAGATGCGGTTGCCGAGGCCGTTTTTCTCCTCCAGCAGCTGAAAGCTGTCCAGATCGATATCCACGGCCTGGATCTCCACCGCGGGGATATGTACCGTGATCCGCTTCTCCCCGTCGTCCTTTTCGACCTGCGCGTCGGAAAGATCGACGCCGGCGGTGACCGCGCCGTCATAGCTCACCAGATAGCTTGACTCGGTAAAGGGCAGGGGAATGTCTGTTTTCAGCAGCTTTTTGATGCTCGAAAAGCTCACGAGATCGGTGAAATAGTACTCCTGCGTGATGAGGACGCCCATGTCTGCCAGGCCCTCGCGCAGCGTCTCCGCGGTGATGACCTTTTCCACCTCGATGATCCTTCCGGGTTCTCTGGTGACGACCGTGTCCTCGGCGGCGGCAAACACCTCCACAGCCTCCGGCTGCGTGCGCGGATAGAGCAGCAGCGTTCCCGCGATGGCTGCGGCGACCAGCAGGATGAGGGCGCAATAGAGCTTTTCCTTTGCGGTTGTTTTTTTGGATTCCTGCGTATCAGCCATGGAGACGGCCCTTCCTTCCTTATAAAATATGTATGATGATTCCACTGCTATCAGCATATCACGCGCGATCGGAAAAAACAACGCCGGAAAAAATTTTTCGGATGCGTGTTAACTTTTTTCGACTTCACCCGATATATCTAGTGAAGCAGATTGCGAAGGATCGCATGATATAGGAATAGGGAACAGACGATGGAGCGTCTGGCTGCGAAAGAAAATGAGGAGGATTTTCTATCATGCGTATTCAGCACAATATTACCGCGATGAATTCCTATCGCAATTTCAGCGCCAATAATTCAAGCCTCGCGGGCAACCTTGAGAAGCTGTCCTCGGGCTATCGCATCAACCGCGCCGGCGACGACGCCGCAGGCCTCGCGATTTCCGAGAAGATGCGCGCGCAGATCACCGGTCTCGAGGGCGCGAAGAAGAACGCCACCGACGGTATCAGCCTCATCCAGACGGCAGAAGGCGCGCTGACCGAGGTCCACGACATGCTCAACCGTATGACGACCCTGGCCGAGCAGTCCGCGAACGGCACGTATCAGAACGAGCTGGACCGCGAGCAGCTGCAGAAGGAAGTCGACGCGCTGAAGTCCGAGATCGACCGTATCGCCGACTCCACGAACTTCAACGGCCTGAAGCTTCTCGACGGCAGCCTGGCCGGCACCAACACCGCCAATGGCGTTACCTACGACACGGCGCTGGAGGTCGTCGGCAAGCAGGGCATCGTGACCGCGGGCGTGCCTTCGGAGCTGGTGTCCTCCGCCACGCTCACCGCCGGGACGACGACTCTTGCAAACGGCAATAAGTTCAATCTGACGATCGAGCTTGAGGACGGTCAGTCGTTCTCCTATGACTTGACGATGGTCAGCGGTACGCAGATCAGCTACAACGGCATTACGCTGACGGCGAGCGTGACTGAGTCGGCGGGGGAAAACGCCGCGACCGCGACGGAAATCGCGGGCGTACTGACCGAATTGGCAAATAAGGATGAAAAACTCAGTGAGGTCTATGTTGCGTCGAATACCGGCAACAAGTTTACGCTGACTTCCATTGAGAAGGATTTTGCGATCCCCGGCATTAAGGTGGTTACTCTCACGAAGCCGAACGGGGCAACAGACAGCGCAGCCGGCGCGACGACGGCGGGCAAGGGCACGCACTCGGTGCTCAACTTCAACCAAATGCTCACTTACGACGCCTCCGACGCGGATAAGAAGGTGAGCAATTCCGTCATCACGGTGGACGGCCAGAAGTTTGCGTTCGTGAAGGACGACGCCTCGGCCAAGGAGCTGGGCAGCGACGTGAATGTGATCATTACTACTGCCGATAATGGAGCTAATGATGCGTCGAAAATGGTTCAGCTGATGAACCAGAAGCTCGGTTCCAACCTGCCGACGACACTGCCGTCGGGAGGATCATGGGCTGCGTACTCCATGATCACCAAGGGCGGCTATGACACGGGCAGCGGCAAGGGGCTCCGCCTGCAGATCGGCGACACCGCGGACAGCTACAACATGCTGACCGTCTCCGTCGGCGACATGCACGCCAGCGCCATCGGCATCGGGGACGTCGACATCTCGACGCAGTCCGGCGGCGCGGCAGCCCTCGACAAGATCAAAGCGGCGGTCAACGTTGTGTCGGACAACCGCGGTACGCTGGGCGCTCTCCAGAACCGCCTCGACCACACCATCAACAACCTCGGCGTCATGACCGAGAACATCCAGAGCGCCGAGTCCGCGATCCGCGATACCGACGTCGCCGAGGAAATGATGAAGTATACGAAGAACAACATCCTCAACCAGAGCGCGCAGTCGATGCTCGCGCAGGCGAACCAGCTGCCGCAGGGCGTGCTCCAGCTGCTCCAGGGCTAAACGATACACCGAATCAAAAAGGACGGGCAAAGGCCCGTCCTTTTTTCACGCCGAAAAAAATTTTGATGCACGTCTGTTAATTTTTTTGGGCCTCGCCCGATATAACTAGTGAAAGCCAACGGCAATCCCGCCGCCGGCAAGTTTCGAGCCCTTTGAGGCAGGGCCCACCGAAGGAGGGTGCGAAACAAATCGCACGGACGAAGGAAAGTCCGGTATATTTTTAAGGAGGAAAACTACAATGCGTATTCAGCACAACATCACGGCGATGAATTCCTATCGCAACTTCAGCGCCAACAACAAGAACCTGGCAGGGAACCTTGAGAAGCTGTCTTCCGGCTATCGCATCAACCGCGCCGGCGACGACGCCGCAGGCCTCGCGATTTCCGAGAAGATGCGCGCGCAGATTACCGGTCTCGAGGGCGCGAAGAAGAACGCCACCGACGGCATCAGCCTCATCCAGACGGCAGAAGGCGCGCTGACCGAGGTCCACGACATGCTCAACCGCATGACGACCCTGGCCGAGCAGTCCGCGAACGGCACCTATCAGAACGAGCTGGACCGCGAGCAGCTGCAGAAGGAAGTCGACGCCCTGAAGTCCGAGATCGACCGTATCGCCGATTCCACGAACTTCAACGGCCTGAAGCTTCTCGACGGCAGCCTGGCCGGCACCAACACCGCCAACGCGGTCAAGTACGACACCGCGATGGAGGTCGTCGGCAAAGAGGGCATCGTGACCGCGGGCACGGCAACGGCTCTGACCTCCACTGTGACGTTTGCCGGCACTTTGGGGCTTGCCACCGGCGACAAGTTCAGCATCACGCTCGAGTTGGCGGACGGCCAGACCTTCTCCTATGACCTCGAGATGGTCAGCGGCACCAAGGTCAGCTACAACGGCGAGACCTTGGATGCAGCCGTTGCAACGGATGCAGGAACTGTATCTGCCATAGACATTGCCACCGTGCTCACCGAGCTGGTGACCAAGGACGACCGGCTCAATGAAATCTACACTGCGACCAACGGCAGCACCGCGACCGCAACAATGACGCTGACGTCCATCGAAAAGGACTTTGCGATCCCCGGCATCAAGGTCGTCAGTTACGCGAAGAGCGGCGCAGCGTCGACCAACGTCGCCGGCGCGACGACGGCGGGCGAGGGCGCGCACTCGGTGCTCAACTTCAGCAACATGGTCGTTTACGACGCCTCCAGCGCGGATAAGAAGGTGAGCAATTCCGTCATCACGGTGGACGGACAGAAGTTTGCGTTCGTGAAGGACGACGCCTCGGCCAAGGAGCTGGGCAGCGACGTGAATGTGATCATTGCTACTGCTGGTAACACTAATGGAGCTACTGATGCGTCGAAAATGGTTCAGCTGATGAACCAGAAGCTCGGTTCCAACCTGCCGACGACAGGAATCAACACGAGTGCGTACAAAATGATCACCAAGGGCGGCTATGACAGCGGCAACGGCAAGGGCCTGACCCTGCAGATCGGCGACACCGCGGACAGCTTCAACAAGCTGACCGTCTCCGTCGGCGACATGCATTCCAGCGCGATCGGCATCGGCGACGTCGACATCTCGACGCAGTCCGGCGCCGCCGCGGCTCTCGACAAGATCAAGCAGGCCGTCAACAACGTGTCGGATACCCGTGGTACGCTGGGCGCTCTCCAGAACCGCCTCGACCACACCATCAACAACCTCGGCGTGATGCAGGAGAACATCCAGAGCGCTGAGTCCAACATCCGCGACACCGACGTCGCCGACGAGATGATGAAGTACACGAAGAACAACATCCTCAACCAGAGCGCGCAGGCGATGCTGGCTCAGGCGAACCAGCTGCCGCAGGGCGTTCTCCAGCTGCTCCAGTAATTCATCTCGGTACAGCAATCAAATACGCAGGCATACGCAGGTATGCACCCCAGAGGGGCGGGCGAAGGCCCGCCCCTCTGCCGCTTGATATGAAGAAATCTTCCGAAAGGAGTTTTGATATGACCCCTGACGTCTCGTTTGCCATCATCTTCAGGAATGAGATCCGCTGCCTTGAGCGCTGCTTCAAGTCCATCCTGCCGCTCAAGGAGCTTTGCTCCTGCGAGATCGTGGCGGCGGACACCGGCTCAGACGACGGCAGCCGGGAAGTCGCCGAAAAGTATGCGGACATTCTCATCGACTTTCCGTGGATCAACGACTTTGCCGCCGCGCGCAACGCGGTGATCGGGCGCTGCACCGGCCGCTGGATATTCAGCATAGACGCCGATGAATGGCTGGATGACGACGTCTCGGTGCTGGCGCGATTTGTGAAGCGCACGGATGTGCCGGCGAGGATCAAGGCAGTCGCACTCGCCGAGCGCAACTATAACACGGCGGAGTTGACCAGTTATGCGGAGTTTTATCCCAGCCGTTTACTCAGAACCGCGGACGAGCCGCACTATGTCGGAGCGATCCACGAAGTGCCCACATTCGGCCCGGACGAGAAGCCGTATGAAATGGCTATGCTGAAGGGAGCGACGCTGCACCACGACGGGTACGTCATGCTGAACGACGGCTCCGAGGCGGGCAGAGAGAAGACGCGGCGCAATATGATCGGCATCCGTAAGGAACTGGAAAAAGAACCGGATAACCTGCGGACGCTGATGGAATTCATCGACAGCGGCTTTGGTGAGGCAGATTACAGCGAGACGCTGCGCCATTCGATTTCGTTGATCAAGCAAAAGGCGCTTGGCTGGGACAGGTACGGCGGACAAATTCTGCGCAATGCCGTTTCCGCTGCGATCAAGCGGGAGATGGTTGAGCTGGACGAATGGATTGCGTTGGCGGAGACGCTGTTTCCGGAATCATATCTGATCCAAATCGACGTCAATCGCTACCTCACCGAACGTGCCGTGAAAATGCACAACGACGATGAAGCAGCACGCCGGGGAGAGGCTTTTTTGCATGCCTGGCGGCAGTATCATGAAGACGCCAATCCCACGACGAGGACAATGAACACGATGCTGCTTTCCGCCGGAGATTACTATATGCACAACATGTGCATTCTTCTGACCGGCGTATATACCAGACTGGAGCGGTATGAGCGTGCGTATGCCAAACTCACGGACATTGACTGGGGGGAGCTTACGCCCGAGGAGATGCGGGACGCACTCCGCGTTCTTATGAGGCTCTTTGCGGTGTCCGAGCTGGCGTTTGACGCTTTGCTGCGCGAAATCTGGGACGGCGTCAATGAAGAAAGGGGCGGGAAGGAGAAGGCCAAGAAACGGAAAGAAGCGTTCATGCAGACCTGCGCGAATTTTTTCAACGCGAAGGAATTGTCCGGCGGGGACGGCAAGGTTGAGCTCACCGACAAACAATCCTGGGAGCTGTTTCTCCCCCTCACGGGCCGCTGCATTCTCGGCGACGCCGCGGCGCTGATGCGCTGCACAACGGCGGAAGAGGCGGAGCAAAAGCTTGCGGCGATCGATACGTTGACGGAGCTGCCGGCGCGTGCGTTTGCTTACGTGATGACGCTGGGATGCCGATTTCCTCTGCCTGGAAAAAGCTTGCGCATAGAAGAGTTTGACACGTTGGCGCTTGAACTTGCGTGGGAGCCGGATACGCTGGTCCGAATGGCGATTTTGGCAACAGATATGCTGCCAGCCGAAGATGCGGCAGAATATCCGCAAACGCTGCTCTGGGCGCAATCGCTGGTGCTTTGCGCCGTGCGCAAGGCCGGATGGAAAGAAGCGGAGGAAGACGGACTCCGCCTCGCACGCTCCTTTGCGGGCGTGGAGCGGGCATTCCTGCCCTACTGCTATACGCCTGCCGCGTTGGACGAGCTGTGCGCTTTGCCGTCGATGCACCGATACGGCATGTTCTGCGTTCGCGCGTTTGACGCACTGGACGCGGGCGACTACATCGGCTGCATTCGCGCTCTGCACGACGGCATCAAGCATTGCGGCGATGTGCGCCCGATGGTCGACTATCTGTTGGAGCGTGTCCAAAAACGGGCCCGTGAGGAGCAGATCGCAAGCGCGCCGCCGGAGCTGCGCGCCATGGCGGAGCAGGTCAAGGCGCTGCTCGCAAAATTTGATCCGGATTCGCCCGAGGTCAAGCAGCTCAAGGAGAGCCCGGCCTATCAGAAGGTCGCGTATTTGATTGAGGGTTAAGCAAGGACGCGGGCGATCATAAAGCACAAGAGCGATTCGAATATAAGACGCACCGACCGCCTTATATTCGAATCGCTCTCTTTTGCGCCCCGCTTTTTGAACAAATCGTGAACTTTGAAAAAACCTTCCAGAAATTGCAAATTTCCTCTTGCATTTGCACGGGGTCTGCGCTATCATAGCAACGTCGGTTAGCACTCGAGTAAAAAGAGTGCTAACCATGAAACATGTTTTCAAAGAATTCAACATATAAGGAGGCAATACCCATGAAACTCACCCCGCTTGCCGACCGCGTCGTGCTCAAGCTCATCGAAGCCGAAGAGACCACCAAGGGCGGCATCATCCTCACCGCCAGCGCGAAGGAGAAGCCCTCCATCGCGGAGGTCATCTCGGTCGGCCCCGGCGGCATGGTCGACGGCCACGACGTCGTCATGACCGTGAAGCCCGGCGACAAGGTCATCACCAGCAAGTATTCCGGCACCGAGGTCAAGATCGACGACGTGGAGTACACCGTCGTCCGTCAGTCCGACATCCTTGCCATCGTAGAGTAACAGAGGAGGTAATTCATCATGGCTAAGCTCATCAAGTCCGGCGAAGAGGCGCGCAAGGCGCTGGAATGCGGCGTCAACACCCTCGCCGATACCGTTAAGATCACCCTCGGCCCCAAGGGCCGCAACGTCGTGCTCGACAAGAAGTTCGGCGCGCCGCTCATCACCAACGACGGCGTGACCATCGCCAAGGAGATCGAGCTGGACGATCCGTTTGAGAACATGGGCGCGCAGCTGGTGCGCGAGGTGTCCACCAAGACCAACGACGTCGCGGGCGACGGCACCACCACCGCGACCCTGCTGGCGCAGAGCATGATCCGCGAGGGCCTTAAAAACCTCGCCGCCGGCGCCAACCCCATCGTCATGAAGAAGGGCATGGCCAAGGCTGTCGAGGCCGCGGTCGGCGCCATCAAGGCCAACAGCCAGAAGGTCAACGGCACGGCTGACATCACCCGCGTCGGCACCGTTTCCTCGGGCGACGAGTTCATCGGCAAGTTGATCGCCGAGGCGATGGAGAAGGTCTCCGCCGACGGCGTCATCACCATTGAGGAGAGCAAGACCGCCGAGACCTACAGCGAGGTCGTCGAGGGCATGATGTTCGACCGCGGCTACATTACGCCGTACATGGTCACGGACGCCGAGAAGATGGAGGCCGTCGTGGACGACGCCTACATCCTCATCACCGACAAGAAGATCTCCGTCATCGCGGACATCCTCCCGCTGCTCGAGCAGCTGGTCCAGAGCGGCAAGAAGCTCGTCATCGTCGCCGAGGACGTCGAGGGCGAGGCGCTCTCCACGCTGATCGTCAACCGCCTGCGCGGCACCCTCAACGTCGTGTGCGTCAAGGCGCCCGGCTTCGGCGATCGCCGCAAGGAGATGCTGCAGGATATCGCGATCCTGACCGGCGGCCAGGTCATCAGCGAGGAGCTGGGCTACGACCTCAAGACGGCGGACGTCTCCATGCTCGGCCGCGCCAACCAGGTCAAGGTCACCAAGGAGAACACCACCATCGTCGGCGGCAAGGGCGACAAGGAAGCCATCGCGAACCGCGTTGCGCAGATCCGCAATCAGATCGGCGTCGCCACGTCCGACTATGACAAGGAGAAGCTGCAGGAGCGTTTGGCGAAGCTCGCCGGCGGCGTCGCGGTCATCAAGGTCGGCGCTGCCACCGAGACCGAGATGAAGGAGAAGAAGCTCCGCATCGAGGACGCGCTCAACGCCACCCGCGCGGCGGTCGAGGAGGGCATCGTCGCCGGCGGCGGCGTGGCCTACGTCAACGCCGTGCCCGCGGTCGAGAAGCTCGTCGGCGAGGTCGAGGGCGATGAGAAGACCGGCGTGCAGATCGTCGTGCGCGCTCTGCAGGAGCCGATGCGCCAGATCGCCGTCAACGCCGGCATCGACGGCAGCGTTGTGCTGGAGAAGGTCAAGACCAGCGGCAAGGTCGGCTACGGCTTCGACGCGTACAAGGAAGAGTACTGCGACATGATCCCGGCGGGCATCGTCGATCCCGCGAAGGTCACGCGCAGCGCGCTTGAGAACGCGGCGTCCGTCTCCGGTATGGTGCTCACCACCGAGGCGCTCGTCACCGACAAGCCCGAGCCCCCCGCGCCTGCGGCTCCCGCCGGCATGGGCGACATGGGCGGCATGTACTAAGAGGCTGTTTGAGAGGCTCGGAGGGAAAACCTCCGAGCCTCCTTTTGCGGAAAAATCTCGGAAAAGTATTGACAAAACGGCGTGAGCTTTGATATACTAACCGCTGTCCTGCGCGGCAGGAAGCTATGGCGGCATAGCTCAGTTGGCTAGAGCATGCGGTTCATACCCGCAGTGTCCCCGGTTCGAATCCAGGTGCCGCTACCAACAAGCCGCGGGATGCTCGAAAGAGCATCCCGTGACTTGAAATCCCCCGACTATCCGAGCGGAGTCCGGCGATCGGGTCCGCGAGGAAGAGGAGGCACAGCGAAATGAACGAGGCCTCGCGCTTGCGCGGGGACGAGCGATATGGAGCTTGTGCCCACCCCCCGTTATCCGAGCGCAAACCAGCGAAGCGTTTGCACGAGGAAGAGGAGGCACAGCGAAATGAACGAGGCCTCGCGCTTGCGCGGGGACGAGCGATATGGAGCTTGTGCCGACGACGCGGCCCGTTGGTCAAGTGGTTAAGACACGGCCCTTTCACGGCTGTAACATGGGTTCGAATCCCGTACGGGTCACCATGCGGGACGATCATCGTCCCGCATCATATGGAGGCTTAGCTCAGCTGGTTAGAGCGCTCGCTTCACACGCGAGAGGTCTGCAGTTCGAATCTGCAAGTCTCTACCAAAAAACGACGTGCTTTCAGCACGTCGTTTTTTTGCGCCGCGGCGAAAAATGACGGCACATTTTGGGGTTCTTGCAAAGTAAGACTTGATTTTGCCACAAAGCATGGTAAAATCTATGTGTCTTAACAAAGCATTTTAAAGAAAAGAGGTTCGCAATATGGCAAATCTGGATCTTACCAAGTACGGTATTACCGGCGCGACTGAGATCATCCACAATCCGTCCTTTGACTTCCTGTACGCGGAAGAGACGAAGCCGGAGCTCACCGGCTTCGACAAGGGGCAGGTCAGCGAGCTGGGCGCCGTCAACGTCATGACCGGCATCTACACCGGCCGTTCGCCTAACGACAAGTTCATCGTCATGGACGAGAACTCGAAGGACACCGTGTGGTGGACGTCTCCCGAGTACAAGAACGACAACCACGTCGCCTCCATCGAGACCTGGAACGCCTGCAAGGAGATCGCGAAGAAGGAGCTGTCGGGCAAGCGCCTGTTCGTCGTCGACGCGTTCTGCGGCACCAACGAGGATACCCGCATGGCGGTGCGCTTCATCATGGAAGTGGCCTGGCAGGCGCACTTTGTCAAGAACATGTTCATTCAGCCCACCGAGAAGGAGCTGGAGAACTTCGAGCCCGACTTCGTGGTCTACAACGCCTCCAAGGCGAAGGTCGAGAACTATAAGGAGCTGGGCCTCAACTCCGAGACCGCGGTGCTCTTCAACATCACGAGCCGCGAGGCGACCATCATCAACACCTGGTACGGCGGCGAGATGAAGAAGGGCATGTTCTCGATGATGAACTACTACCTGCCGCTGCGCGGCATCGCGTCGATGCACTGCTCCGCCAACACGGACCTGGAGGGCAAGCATACCGCCATCTTCTTCGGCCTCTCCGGCACCGGCAAGACCACGCTTTCCACCGACCCGAAGCGCCTGCTCATCGGCGACGACGAGCACGGCTGGGACGACAACGGCGTGTTCAACTTCGAGGGCGGCTGCTACGCGAAGGTCATCAACCTCGACAAGGACTCCGAGCCCGACATCTACAACGCCATCAAGCGCAACGCGCTGCTCGAGAACGTCACCCTCGACAAGGACGGCAAGATCGACTTCGCCGACAAGAGCGTGACCGAGAACACCCGCGTCAGCTATCCCATCGACCACATTGACAAGATCGCGCTCAAGGTCAACGGCAAGTCCGCCGGCCCCGACGCCGAGAACGTCATTTTCCTGTCCGCGGACGCCTTCGGCGTGCTGCCTCCGGTCAGCATCCTGACGCCCGAGCAGACCAAGTATTACTTCCTCTCCGGCTTCACCGCCAAGCTCGCGGGCACGGAGCGCGGCATCACTGAGCCGCAGCCCACCTTCTCCGCCTGCTTCGGTCAGGCGTTCCTGGAGCTGCACCCCACCAAGTACGGCGAGGAGCTGGTGAAGAAGATGGAGAAGGCCGGCGCGAAGGCGTATCTCGTCAACACCGGCTGGAACGGCACCGGCAAGCGTATCTCCATCAAGGACACCCGCGGCATCATCGACGCGATTTTGAACGGCGACGTGCTGAAAGCCCCGACCAAGAAGATCCCCATCTTCGACTTCGAGGTGCCCACCGCGCTGCCCGGCGTCGATCCCGCGATCCTCGACCCGCGCGACACCTATGCCAACGCGTCCGAGTGGGACGAGAAGGCCAAGGACCTCGCCGGCCGCTTCATCAAGAACTTCGAGAAGTACACCGGCAACGACGCCGGCAAGGCGCTGGTCGCCGCCGGCCCGCATCTGTAAGGAGGCGGCAAAATGCCGTATGCGATCCGCCCGCCCGATATGAGCCGCAATGTGGCTCTGGCGGGGAAAACCGTGTCCTCCCGCGGGATGAACGTCACCTATGACGAGCAGGGCTACGTCACCAAGATGGTCAACTACCAGGATGAGCTGTTCTCCGGCACCGCGAAGAGCGTGCGCGCGCCGAGCATGGAGGCTGCGCTGGCCGACGCCGGACGCAGCGCGTACGGCGGCTCGGCCTACGACCAGCAGCATTTTACGGACGAAGAGCTGGCTCACGCGGCGGATCTTCGGGCGCAGGTCGCGAACGGACAGCTGGAGGAGCGTCTGGCGAACTACTACATCAACGAGATCCGCAGGGTGTACGGCTACTCCGGCGGGAGCAGCGGCAACGAGTACGCGTCGCTGTTCCCGGGCAGCGAGGCCGACGAGTCGGTGGCCTCTCCGTGGACGGTGCGGAAGACTTATGCGCGGGCCGACAGCGCTCCGACGGCGCAGAAAGTGCGCGAGTCGTTTCAGGAGCAGCTGGAGCGGCAGCAGGAGCAGGAGCGGACGCTGAACGAGCTAAAGGACAGCGTCAGCCTTGCGCCGAACGTCGACGCGCTGACCGGCGGGCTGCTGGACAAAGCGCTGGAAGAAAACGAGGACAAATAAGCGCAAAATAACGATAAAACCACAAAAAAGGCCGGATACCTGTTTGATATGCTCCCTCTATAGGAGACAGTGAAAAACAAAACTGTCAGCTAAGGAGGGAGCATTACTATGTCCAGAAAAAGGAAAGTAGCATTAGAGCGGGAAATAGAGTTCGCGCAAAGATGCTTGAGC
>Ga0256407_10003462_pt1 | contig 28042 bp, 33 predicted proteins | sample RumenRJG_04DNA_FD_193489 | JGI IMG/M metagenome (GOLD analysis project Ga0256407, IMG submission 193489) | Bovine rumen microbial communities from Lethbridge, Alberta, Canada - RJG_04 | ecosystem: Host-associated > Mammals > Digestive system > Stomach > Rumen | place: Canada: Alberta...
TGAAGATGTCAGGCAACCAGCTTTGATTCCTTCTAATCGTAGGTAACATAACATAATCATTTTAAACATTCTTCGGTTTCGGGTCCTTACGTGGCCTTCCGTCCGGGTTCCTCATCGGAACGCCTAAGGATATTGCAAAGCTGGGACCAGTGCCGGGATGATGGTCTTTTTGTCACCATAGAAGTGCCAAATAGTCCATTTTATGGACACATTTGGCCACTTTTTTCTTTCAGACCAAAGAACCAAAGAGACCGATAAATTGGAATTTAATGGATTATCTCTTTTTGTCTTTAGATTTGTGAGTTCTCCATCTTTTCCACCACGGATTAACTTTCGTTGCGCTGTTTTCGTTATCAATGACGACGGTGTGAGCCCCATCGGGCTTGACTAAAGTTGTACTGTTTCCGTTATGTACGGCAGTGGAATGAGTCCCATCGGGATTGACTATAATTGTGCTATTGCCGTTATGTACGGCAGTGGAATGAGTCCCATCAGGATTGACTATAATTGTGCTATTGCCGTTATGTATGGCGGTGGAATGAGTTCCGTTAGGATTAACTATTGTTGAAGTATTGCCGTTATTAATGGCGATGGAATGAGTGCCGTCAGGATTGACGACAACAGTATGTTGTGCATATGCGGATAAACTTACCGTGCAAAGAAGACTTAGAAGTAAGCGTCTCATGATAATGGTTGTGGTAGTTATTTAGTTTCTATACATTTTAACGGTGAAAACATAGCATATCTACTGCAAACTATATGCCCCGGTAAATTCCGATTTGTCGAACGCAATTTACGCATTCTCCATGAAATTTCAATAAAGCTCCGGCACTGCCGGAGCTTGTTTCTGCCGATAAATTGGACTTTAGCGTCTAATCAAAATCAGCCACAGTTTTCTCCTTGTCCCAAACGATCTCCTGACCTATAGACTCGCTGCTGGTCTTCAGGTATTCTTCGATGGGAGATAATCCCACAGTGCTTCTCAAACTGTCAAGAGCGGCGGGATACTCCACCGGCCAGAGACATAACTGCATGGCAAGTTCCTCTTCCACAATCGTTGCCGCCATCTTAATCTGGGTGCCATAAATCTGTGGCTTGCCCTCTTCCATCAGAACTCTGTCATTCAGAATGGCATAGTCTGTTTTATCCAAAACGCCCTCTTCGGCTTTTTCCTTCACAAGACCAAGATACTTGCTCCGATAGGCAAGGTCGGAATGGTCAATAACAATCCAGATGGCTCGATTGGCTTTGTCGGATAGATGGGAAGGCCATCCCTCCTTGTCCAGAATGCCGAATACAGTCGCTTGATTCAAAGAATCCACCCGTTCCATCTCTGTTGAATACTGCACAATCTCATCGGCTGACAGTGAAGACATTCCTTTGGTCCACTCACGTGCAGCCTGGTCATTATCGTACACATCTTCTAAGATGCGATTATAATGATTGCAGCTGGATAAAGCGGCTATGAAAAGAAAAAGAAGAATTCTACTATATCTATGCATTGTAACGTTAAATCCCGATTTGTCGAATTGATTCTTGCTAATACTCGATCTTGAAATACTCCAGCAGGGCCTTGTAGTTGTCCTGGGCTGTAAGGCAGGTATCAGTAAGGTAGCCGTTCACGTGTCCCCATTCCCGGAGACCGCGGTAATAGAAGAGTTTAAGTTCTTCGGTAATGATGAACGGAACGATACCGTTTGCCAGGCATTCCTTGAACATCAGGAGCCTTCCAACGCGCCCGTTCCCGTCTTGGAAGGGATGGATCGTCTCGAACTTCTGATGCAGATCGATGATATCTTCCAATGACTTCGAAGTCTTTGCGTTATAGGAAGAGAGCAGCGCTTTCATGCGGGCATGCACTTGCTCCGGAGGGCAGGTGGCGTTCCCTCCTACCTCGTTGGGCAGTTTCTTATAGTCGCCCACATTGAACCAGGTTTTCCCGCTGTCGGAAGTGCCTGTCTTCAAGAACCGGTGAATCTCCTTGATCAGGGGCTCGGTCAGTTTGTCTCCGGCACGGTCGATGATGAGGTCGATGCACCGGAAATGGTTTGTCGTCTCCACGATGTCATCGACGTTGATGCTCTCATCCGTAATGCTGATCGTGTTCGTCTCAAAGATGAAACGAGTCTGTTCGTGGGTCAGACGGCTGCCCTCGATGTGGTTGGAGTTATAGGTGAGGTCGATCTGCGTGCGATGGTAGATACCCCCGCTGACCTTTCCCTCCTTCTCTTCACGAAGCCGCTTCAGCAAGGGGCTCTCCTTGGACTTCCCTCTCCTGGGAAGCGGAGCATCGGCCGGGATATTCCATGTCTTTCCGACAAGGACAGCGCCTTCCATCTTTCCCGTAGCGCACCAATTACGGACGGTACGCTCGGAGATTCCATTTTGTTCGGCATACTGACTTACGGATAACATTTCCATGGCATCGGCAAATAAAAGGTTGAACCAGCTACAAATATAGTAAAACTTGCCGACATCGGCAAACATCTATAGCTATTCGTTTTGAAACCATCTTATTGCTGAAGGTCCCGGTAAACGGGGAATTTAGCGTCTAATCAAAGTACCTGACAATAACGAAAGCGGCACTTGCCCGTCTGTCAGTTTGCGCCTCAGAATTACAAAACAATTCCACTTCGTTTGGATATCCCCCACCCCGAGTCTCCCCAAGGCTCTTTTTGATGAACTGAATATGCTATCCCCGATACTCAGAAGGAGACTCGCACAGGTACCGCTGGACGTAACGGCTGAAATAGGCCGGCGAGGAGAAGTTGAACATCTCGGAAATATCCACGAAACTGAGGCTCCGGTCCCGCAGCTGGCGGGAAATATCCAGGACCGTGAAGCGGTTTATCCACCAGTTGGCCGAATTGCCGGTAATGGACTTGCTGATCTCTGAGAGGTACTTCGGTGCGATGCATAGTTCGGACGCGTAGTAAGTAACCTCACGGTTCCGCCGGACGGGACACGGAGACTGGACACGCAACGACCCTCCCACCTATGCCTGTTGCGGAACCTCCGACGGCATAGCCTCCTGGCAGGGCATGAAGAGGCGACTGGATGCCATGGCCGCCGCCGGAATCCCCACCGAGTTCCACTCTTACCAGGGCCTTCCACACGGCTTCGGCCTGGGCACGGGTACCATAGCCGAAGGATGGATCGACGATGCAATTGCATTCTGGGGGAAAAACATGGAATGAGTGGAACAACGATGATCACTGTTCGGCTTCTGGCAATTCCAGCAGATCATCTCCATTCATGAGCCGGTCAAAGTCGGACTGGAAGAGGCGGTCCTGAATGACACGGTATTTCTCGAATTCAGTTTCGGCGAATTCTTTGGCGTATTCTGCGGAGAGATGGCCCGCATCGTCGAGAACGGGACGGTCATCGCCTTCCAGGAATTTGTCAATGCGGGTGGCCCAGTCTTCCATCGTCATCGGGATGTGGCGCTTGGCCCGCTCTTCGGCGAGATCCAGGAATGCGCTGACGATTCGGCCCATCGACTCCAACTCATTTTCTTTGAGGTAGTTCTTGGCAATGGAGACATCGGACTTAAGAATCTTGCCGCGTGGGGATTTGGCCCAGGTGGTAAGACCCATATGCTCTTTCTCTGCGTTGGCACGTTCGACTATCAACTCGGCAGCAGTATGACCGTGGACTGCGTAGTGCATCTTGTTCTGGACTTTCTGGAAGAAGATGCGGGTGGTCGGAGCATCGGGGTTATAGTCGATGGCCGTGGCGTAGATGTCCGTAATCTTCTGATAGAAGCGGCGCTCGCTGAGGCGGATTTCCCGGATTTCCTCCAGGAGATGCTCAAAGTAATCGACGTTCAGGAAGGTGCCGTTCTCCATCCGCTGTTTGTCAATGACGTAGCCGCGTATGGCGAACTGGCGGAGCACGTTCGTACACCACTGGCGGAACTGGGTGGCTCTCACTGAGTTTACGCGGTAGCCAACGGAAATGACAGCATCCAGATTATAGTATTTCACCTGGTAATTTTTACCGTCTGCGGCAGTTTGTCGGAATTTCCGACAAACTGAATCTTCTGCCAGCTCTCCGGAGGCAAAGATGTTTTGCAGGTGCTCGGCAATGGTAGAGCGTCCTTTATCAAAAAGCAGGGAGATGGCATCCTGGGTCAGCCAAAGCGTTTCGTCGGAGTAAAGCAGCTGTACGCCGTCTTCCCGATTCTCCAGTTGGAAGATGAGGAATTCGGCGGTGCTGTTGCGTATAGTGAGGTACTTTTCCATAGTCGGTTACTTTTGGGTGAGTTCCTGGTACATTTTGAAAAGCCTTGCCACGATGTCGGATTCCGTGGCGTCTTTGGGGAAGCCGTAGGCCTCCAGGACGGCGGCATCGTTGGCGCGGTGGGCCTTCATTAGATCAAGGAAAAGAACAAGATTGCCGTACAGATCAGCCATAGAAGCATCCGGGTATTCCTGCCGGGCATCCAGTATCGCCTGTGCGGTTTTTTCAATCTTTGCTCTCTGTTCATCTGACACTTCCGGCCAGGGGAAGTTGTTGTAAACGATGTCCTTGGAATAACGAAAATCTGATTTCAGCCGCCCGCAGACCACTCGCATCCAGGCGTTGTGAACGGATGATGTCAGAACGCCAAAATGGTACAATGTCGCATCCGGGATGATGAAAACCAAGTCGCTTGACAGGACTTCCGGCTCCATAAAGCCAACCGGAATATACTGTCTCCTTTCGGATGAGACTTTCGGGATTAGAAGATAATTGCTGGCAGGCATATTCTCGACATGGAAACGAGTAGGTCTATCTGCTAATTTAATCGTTCCGGGGCTTGGGCTGGCTAGACGATAGTTTCGGACCGCATCTATCCGTTTCATACATTCCGGCAACTTTATCAAATCAACAGGGTTTGCATCCCCAAGCCACAGGCACCAGCGGGGACGACGGTTGATGAATTCATCGGAACCATACCAGCGTTTGAAATACTTTTCCGAGCCCGGTTCATTTTTGACGAATTCTTCTTTCTCATTGTCTTTGAAAAGGTAGAATCCACCGTCTATGGGTTTATTGCCAATGCCTATTTCAGGGACACTGCAGATAGGTTTTGGCCGACTTCCCACAAAGACATTCTCGCCATCAATCAAATAGCCATTGATATTGGACGCATCTATTACCTTATTCCCTTCATAGATTCTTCGCTGACGCTCAGAATGACCGAGGGAGAATCCAACGATTACACAATGCACGTGCGCCTTTTGGCTGGCCTCACTATCCCAGATGAATGTCCTCCAGGCAAAGTCGATATGAATACCGGCTTCCATCAACGGCCTCCAAAGGTTGGCCACCTGCTCACCCTGGGTGATGGAGTTGGTGGATACAAGGGCGGCGTGAACCTGCGGGTTGATTTGCATCATCTCCAGCGACTTCTTGTACCATCCGGTCACATAATCCATGTTGCCGATATTCTTCCATTTTGCGCCAAAGACAGAAATAAGATCGTCTTTCTGCTCGGCGGACATAATGCGGGCGCCAAGGAATGGTGGATTTCCCATGATGTAGTCCAGCTCTCCAGCCGGAACTACCTCATTCCAATCCATCCTCAGCGCATTGCCTTCGTGGATGTTGGTGTAGGTCTTGAGGGGCAGCGGATCAAGGGAGAAACCGACGATTTCATCGGTCTCCTGCATCATCTGGCTCTCGGCAATCCAGAGGGCCGTCTGGGCGACGGAGCAGGCGAAGTCGTTGATCTCAATGCCATAGAACTGATTGATAGAAACCTTTATCGGGTCGGCCATCTCGCCAATGACGCGGTCGCCACCGTAAATGATGCGCAGAGCCTCGTTTTCCAGCCGTCGCAGCGATGTGTAGGATTCAGTGAGAAAATTGCCTGAACCGCAAGCCGGGTCAAAGAATTTCAGCTTGGAAATCTTGTCCTGGAAGGCATACGCCTTGTCCTTCTTGGTCTTGGCCACGGATGTTGCCTTAATGTCGGCCAGCTCGGCTTTCAAATCGTCCAGGAAGAGCGGATCGATGACCTTGTGGATGTTCTCGATGCTGGTGTAGTGCATACCGCCGGCACGACGTGTCTCCGGATTCAGCGTGCTCTCAAACACGGCGCCAAAAATAGTCGGGGAAATCAGACTCCAGTCGAAGTCATCGGATGCGCGCTGCAGGATGAGGTCCCGAATCTCTTCGTTGATTCGCGGGATCTCGATGTCCCCGGCGAACATCCCGCCATTGACATACGGAAACGCCAGCAACTGTTCATCCTCATATGGGTCGCGGTCCTCGGGCTTGGTGTCCAGAGTGCGGAAAAGTTTGATAAGCTGCTCACGGAACATCGCTGCCGAGAACTGCTCCATATAGTCGTGGAACATGTTCTTGCTCCCGAAGATACCGGCGTCCTCAGCATATAGGCAGAAAACCAATCGGACACAGAGCTTATTGAGAGCCTTCTGCGACGCCTCGCTTTCCGGATTCCGGTATTGTGCCAAGATCTTGTCGTAGAGAACGCCCACAATCTCACCGGCCTTAATGGATACTTCCAGTTCCTTCTTCAGATGGACGTTGGTGTCATCAACCAGAAAACTGAGCCGCGTGTATTCTTTTTCCAAATCGGCCAACTGGATAATCTCCGGAGCGTCGTTGGGGCGCTCCATGTCGTGGACCTCGAAGGTGGTGAAGTTGCAGGCGACTATCCACCGGGGTGTCATGGAAACAGGAAGACCGGCAGCGTAGCGGCGGGCCTGCTGATAGGGAGTCAACTCGGCACTGTCGCTTTGCCGGGCCTTGGCCGACAGGTCCACATGGGAGCCCTTCTGCTCAATCAATACCTTGGTGGAGTGGATGTAGGCGTCGATGAAATCGGACCCTTTCTCCTTGGTGATAGTCTTGACCGGCAGTTCGAATTCCATCATCTTGGTGGGGTTGTCGATGCCGAATACGGTATGCAGCAGGTCTATCCAGAATCGCTGGGTCTCGCCCTTCTCGTAGCCCTTGCCGGACCAGTCTTTTACGAACTGTTTTGCTGCCTGTTTTTGGGTATTGGTTGATGCCATAGTGGTCGGTGCGTCTATAAATCACCCAAATTTACTGATTTTTCGCGACTTCATTGCAAAAGATTGCAGATGATCAGAATTCGAACGATTCGTCCGGATTGTCAAAATACAAGTTTATGGAGACACGCCGGCAGGTTATGCCCCGGCCGGGAAGTATGCCGCCGTAGTCGTGGCCCATCCCAACGGCGGCAGCAAAGACCAGGTGGCGGGGCTCTATGCCCAGAAACTCGCAGAGGCCGGTTTAGTGACCATCGCCTCCGATGCCCGTTATCAAGGCGAGAGCGGCGGGATGCCGCGACGCACCGACAAGCCCGCCAACCGGATGGGAGACATCATGGGCGCCGTGGACTTCATCCAGAACTATCCCGGCGTGGATCCGGAACGCATCGGCGCTTTCGGCATCTGCGGCGGTGGCGGCTATACCTTTGCCACGGCGCAAGTCGACAAGCGCATCAAGGCCGTGGGCACGCTACACGAATTCCCGGACGATCTTGGGAATGCCCCCGGCATAATCAGGGCAGACGAACGCGATTTCATCCGCCTCATAGACAAGGTCTTTCTTCTTGAGCTCCTGCGGGATGCTCATGGGCGTGTCCGAGAACTGACGGGCCACAAACAGGGAGTTGCCGGTTGCGGTAAAATAGAACACAAGTCTTTTCTTCCCGCGCTTGCGGTCTTTGACAATGGTGGCATGAGTGAGCGGGGCGACTCCAACCATCGCTGTCGCGGCCAGGGAGATTCCCATCCATTTGAGTGCACTTCTTCTGTCCATCTGATGCGTTTTTGGGGTTCACTGCTGCAAAGATAAAAGACAGCCGGCGGCGGATTGTTTCCAAAAATGCGGAAAGAAAGGACAAAATAGCGGAAATCCCTCCCGGTCCTCCCGAGGTTATTTCAGAATAGGATCGCTCATTTGGCGAGGGATTCCCGGCCCGGTCAGGAAAGGATCTTCATCAATACCAGTCGTGCTTTTCGTTACGGTCAAGCGATGCAATCCTGTCCATCTCCTCGTCGCTCAGTTCAAAATCGAAGATATCGTGATTTTCGGCAATATGGGCGGGATTGCAGGACCCCGGGATGGCGACCACATTCCGCTGCCAGTGCCAGCGCAGGATCACCTGCACGATCGACTTGCCGTTAGTCTTTGCAATGCCTGCAAGGACAGGATCCTTGAGCAGCTCTTCCTGGAAGCCGCGCCCTCCGAGCGGGTACCACGCCTGCACGACGATATCGTTCTTGTGGATAAAGTCGACGACCTCCGTGTCCTGGTAATATGGATGAATCTCATTCTGCACCAGGACAGGTTTGACGCTTACCTGTGGCAGGAACCCGGACAATTCCTTGACATAGAAACAGGAGATGCCCAGGGACTTGATCTTCCCTGCCGCCTGATACTTTTCCATCGCCTTGTAGGCCTTCACATCGTTTGCCCCGGGATGATGCAGGAGCATGATGTCTATATAGCCGATGTCCAGCTTGGAAAGCGCCTGTTCGATGGCTTCCTCCGGATGATCGTACTGGGTCTCGGGATAGATCTTGGTAATGACAGTAATATCCTCCCGCTTGCATATACCATCCGCAACAGCTTGCCGGACGGCCTGCCCGACTTCCTTTTCATTGCCGTACATATAGGCCGTGTCAATGAGCCGGACCCCGCATTTAAGGGCTGAATACACGGAATTGAAGCATGTCTGTCCATGCAGTGAATATGTGCCGATGCCGGCGGTCGGGAGGGTCAGGCCATTATTCATGACAAGGGTCGGAGCTAGTTGGATGGAAGGATTCTGCGAAGACGGAACCTGTTCGACGGAGGAATTCTCCTGATCGTCCAGGCCGGTGAGTTGCCCGGAACCCGCACATCCGGTCTGGTAAAGCAGACAGGACGACAGGACAAACAATATCAAGGGACGTTTCATCAATGCAAATATACTGAAAAGGACCAATAACAATCAAACATTTACGCCCTGAAGCCTTGACGAAAAAAAATCCTTCCGGCCGTCACGTTTTGGCACAAATGGAGCTTATCTTTGTAGCAACGGATAATACCATCAAACAGAAACGAAACCACCAGCCATATGAAACATCATCTCTTGACCCTTGTTTTTCCACTGCTGCTTCTCCTGGGCTGCCAGCCTTCCCCCGAGAAAGCCGCCATCGAGCGCCAGCTGCAGGATTATCCCGAGTCCCGCGTACAGGACATTTACAAGAGCTTCTGCCAGGACAACCTCGGCCCGGGACATCTGATCCCGGACCCGCAGTCCGCAAGGAGCTACCTTGAATCAGAACTCAGGACCTTCCGGGAAGACCTGGACAGCGCCAGGTATGACGCACCCAAGGTCATGTACTACCCGGTTGGGGATCAGGGGAACTATGTCCGGGTGGACCTCAGCGTCGTGCTGGACGGCCTGGTCGGTGAGGAAGCCTACCTCGATGCGTTCGTCCGCAGTGCCAATGAAGGGAAGCGGCTTACGGAGGAGCTATGGGTGGCCAAGTGGAAGGAGGTCGAGAAGGTCATCCGGAAGGACTTCCCGGACATACCGGGCGCCAATGAAGATCTGGAGATGATTGATTCCTACGTGCAGAAGGGAGACCTGATCATGCACCACAGCGAGGCGTTCAGCGAAGCCTACAACCCGCATTACAGGATCATCGCAAAGGATATCTTCGAGAAGGAGATCAAGCCCCTCATAGACCGCTGACCTCCCCTACCGGCTTCCAGGGCTGCCTCCAGGGCTGCCTCCATGGCTGCCTCCGGGCATTCCAGCCGCCGATACAGTCCCCAAAGGGCTGTTGCTTCATGCATCTTCCAGCCGCCGATACAGTCCCCAAAGGGCTGTTGCTTCATGCATCTTCCAGCCGCCGATACAGTCCCCAAAGGGCTGGTGCTTCATGCACCTTCCAGCCGCCGATACAGTCCCCAAAGGGCTGTTGCTTCATGCATCTTCCAGCCGCCGATACAGTCCCCAAAGGGCTGTTGCTTCATGCACCTTCCAGCCGCCGATACAGTCCCTCAAGGCTGGTGCTACTTGCACGGTGCTCCATCCTTCCCCCTGCACTACACTTGTGTGTCAAATTCATCCATCTTCCGGCATGGGACTATCGGCTATCGCACGGATGGTCTTCTCTCAAATAGCTAACACGCCCTTAAAAGATAAACGCCTCATTATTAACATATTACAATTCAACAGCGTGTGAAGGTAACCCGAAATCAGGTCTACCTAACACGCTCTTAAAACCTAAGTTGTTGATTAGTAGCAGTTTCTAAAAACAAAACGTGTGAGCTATTTGAAACGCCGCCTTGGCTGAATGCTCAGCCGATACTCGCTTGGCGACTCTCCCAGGTGCTTGGTGCAGTAGCGGCTGAAGCTGGACAGTGATAAACATCCGTTACACCGCTGAAAACGGCGGTGCACGTGCCTATGTCAAGGAAATGGAGAAGAGCGGCCTTGTCCTTTGGGCCAATCGGGGGAAATGGTTACATTTGCATTCAGCTGACCCGAGGACAAGAATGCCATAGCCGTCGGCAATCCGGCCAGGGTTATCAAAACGATTCCTGTGAAATGAGAGAGACGCTGAGATTCCTGCAGGACCTGTCCCTGCACAACGACAAGGAGTGGTTCGACGCCAACAAGGACCGTTATCTTGCGGCCAAGGCAACGGTCGAGGCGCTCGCCGGAGAGTTGCTTTCCGGCATCAGGAGTTTCGATGACACGGTCGGTCCCCTCTCGCCGAAGGACTGCACCTACCGCATCTACCGGGACCTGAGGTTCTCGAAGGACAAGACCCCCTACAAGACCCATATGGGATTGTATATCAACCGAGGTGGGAAGAAGTCCGGCTACAGCGGGTATTATTTCCATGTAGGGGCGAAGTCATACGGGAACATGGTCGCCATCGGCGACATCTGGTGCCCTCCTGAGGTGCTGAAGGTCATCCGCGAGGACATCCAGCTGGGTGGCGGTGATTTCCGGAAGATCCTCTCGGAGGTGGATCCGCGCCTTGTGATCGATGACCGCGGCGCCCTGAAACGGGTCCCTGCCCCCTTCCCTTCCGACACGCCGGATGCTCCCTACTATAAGCTCAAAGCCTTCTGCCTGTACTATGCGCCGGACGACCGGTTCGTCACATCGAGGGACCTCTCCGGGCGGCTAGTGGATATCTTCAGGACAACCAAGTCGTTCCTGGACTACATCAACCGCGCCATCGATTTCGTACGGGAGGAAGAGAAGGAGTACTTCAGCAGTTTGGATTTCTGATTCGCATCTACTTGTACGGTGGAGGAAAAAATGATAAGACAAACAGAAAAAAGGGTTACGCCCGTCAGCTCGGGAATCCCTATCTTTGCACAGTGAAACATTGTCTTACCATTTTGCTCATGATGCTCAGTCCACTCATGGTGGCAGCGCAGAGCGGAACAACTGATAACACGATGAACGACAAGCAACAGATCGCCCGCCTCTACGAAGACATGCTGCAGAATATGATCGACAAGGACACCGTATCCCTCGGCGCTCTCCTTTCCGATGACAGCGTCCTTGTGCACATGACCGGCTACCGGCAGTCCAAGTGGGAATACCTCCGCGAGATTGCGTCCGGTGTGCTGAACTACTACAGCGCCCAGACCGACTCCATCGAAGTCACTGTGGATGGAGACAAAGCGCGTCTCATCGGCCGCAGCAGGGTGAACGCCGCCGTCTATGGCGGAGGGCGTCACACCTGGCCTCTGCAGATGGACTCCAAGTTGGAACGTATCGGCGGAGAGTGGAAAATCACCTGGACAAAAGCTTCAACTTATTGAAATTGATATGGAATTCATAACCCTTTCGAACGGCATTCAGATGCCTCTTCTGGGATACGGCGTGTTCCAGATACCTCCGCAGGAAGCGAAGCGCTGCGTAGCCGACGCACTGTCTGTCGGTTATCGTCTCATCGACACGGCGCAAGCCTACTTCAACGAGGAAGGCGTGGGCGAAGCCATCGCCAAATCAGGGATTCCCAGGGAAGATCTTTTCCTTGTGACCAAGGTCTGGATCAGCAACAACGGAGAGCAGAAGGCTGCCGCCTCCATCGACGAGAGCCTCCGCAAACTGAAAACCGACTACATCGACCTGCTGCTCATCCACCAGGCTTACGGCGACGTGTTCGGGACCTGGCGGGCCATGGAGAAGGCCTACTCCGATGGAAAAGTTCGCGCCATCGGTGTGAGCAATTTCCAGGCTGGCCGGTTCTTTGACTTCGCACATTACGTGACTGTCAAGCCCATGGTGAACCAGCTCCAGTGCAATGTGATGGTGCAGCAGAGGGGCATCGAACCGATCCTCGCCGAATTCAACACCAAGATGATGGCCTGGGGTCCGCTCGGCGGGCAGGGCGTGGACGGCATCGTGAAGAATGAGAAACTCGCTGCCATCGGAGCGAAGTACGGCAAGAGCGCAGCGCAGGTGGCGCTTCGCTGGCTTACCCAGCGCGGAATCGTCGCCATCCCCAAGTCCTCCCACAAAGAGCGGATGGAGCAGAACCTGAACGTGATGGACTTCACCCTCGCCTCCGATGAAATGGAGCTTATCGCAGGACTCAACGAGCACGACAGCGGCCTCGTCTCCTTCGGTGATCCCCAGTTCGTCAAATACCTTATCGAGAACTACGGCTGATAAAGATCCTTTTATGAAACGCATTTTCCTTACCGCAATCGTCATGCTGGCAGCCTTTGCCGCATCGGCACAGACGCTGGTCGTTTATTACTCCCGTCCCGGACAGAACTATTCATCCGGCGGCATAGTCAACCTGAAAGTAGGCAACACGCAAGTGGTGGCTGAAAAGATCCAGTCCCTCACCGGTGCCGACATCTTCCGCCTGGAGACCGTCCGCACCTACTCGAAAGATTACATGACATGCACGGAGGAAGCCAAGGAAGAGCTGAGCGCCCAAGCCCGTCCCGCACTCAAAGCCGACATCGACATCTCCAAGTATGACACGATCTACATCGGCTGGCCCTGCTGGTGGGGCACTTATCCGATGTGCGTCGCAACTTTCCTGGAGGCCCATGACTGGACCGGCAAGACCGTGATTCCCTTCACCACCCACGAAGGCAGCGGCTTCGGCAGGGGGCTTTCGGACCTAAAGAGGGCCATCCCCTCGGCAACCATCAGGAAAGGTCTTTCCATCCAAGGCTCCAAAGTACGGTCAGCCTCGGCCGAGATCGAGCGTTTCGTGAAAGAGCTTCGCTGATCGTAGATTCTTCGCTTCGCTCAGAATGACAGGCCTATCACGGCCGGTCGGGTCGCTGTCCATTTGTGAATATTCGCTCCGGCGCTGCGGGTAGAAAGCTATTGCTTGCTCTGGAGGAAGAGCCAGTCCCGCACGGCGGCGATCTTGTAGCCGTAGTCGAAAGAAGCCATGTGCTCCATGCCTTTGCCCGACTCCGGAAGGACGCTGCCGGTTTCCCACTTGATGAAGTTGATGCCGCAGCCGCCGGGCACTGGTCTCTGCCAAGACCGTTTTAATGAATTGAAACCTAATATTTTATCAAGCTATGCCTGGCGGATCGCTTTCCACCAGCGCACGGATCAGATGACGGGTGGGTACTTTCAGCATTCCTGCTACTTGTAAGCGTCCTTGGTTATGATGGGCTTGCCTTCGGAATCCAGCAGCGGTGTAAGTCCTCCACCGTAGCCACGGTGGACGAAGAGATAGTTCACGCCGGTTTCCTTGTCGACGATGACCAGAGCGTCCGTCGCGAAACTGACGCCTTCCCTTTCCTTGATGTCGAATCTGTCTTTTGCCATAGTGCGGATATTATTTTTAATATAATGCTAAAAAAGAGATTGAGGATGAGCGGGATGCCGCCTGCCCGGTCCTAGGCCTTGCCCGAACGGTACTCCGACGGAGTCTTGCCGATGGTGCGCTTCAGGTATCGCGTGAGCATCGGCGGCGCAGGGAAATGCATCCGGTCCGTGACCTCGGTAAGGGTCAGTGACGGATCATTGAGCAGCAGGAGGATTTCATGGACCGCATAGTACTCTATCCAGTAGAAGGCGCTCTTCCCTGTCATTTTCTGGCATATGGCCGAGAGGTACTTCGGCGTCACGCACAGCTCGCCAGCATACCATGCCACCTCGCGCTGCTCACGGCAATTATGCTGGACCAGCGTGAGGAAACGCATGAAGAGGCTGGCGGTATTATCGTCCGTGCCGGCCTTTTCCATTTCGCGGGAGTAGATGTCCCACATGTCCATGAGCAGCAACTGGAACACGCGACCCACCAATTCGTCGTGGAAGAGCACGCGTCCGGAGTGGATCCGGCGCCAGAACTGGGCGAAATCGGCTTCGATGATGTCCCATTCGTCGGCCTCGAGGGGGAAAACGGGGTGGGTCTTGATATAGACATAACCCTTGGTCGCCCAGACCTGCTCCGGGTTGTAAAGATTCAGGAAAGGATTGGAAACAAGGAGGACGTCCGCATCGAAACCGTCCGAATAACTGACGTTCGAAATGAGCGTCGTCATCTGCCAGATGACAAGGTCTCCGGGCCCGGCCTTGAAAGGATGTCCCATGGCATCGAAGCGCATCTCCCCACTTCGGCAAAGGATGTGGCAGTGATAGTTTTCCTTATAGGCATCCGGGTATCTGCCGTCGCCAAGGGTATTGAATATCAAAAAATCTTCCATCCCTACGAAGGTACGGAAGATTTCTCGCTTATCAAAATTTCCTCGGACTACCCTACTTGTTCGAGAATCAGTTTGACTTCACGGTCGCAGTGGGAAGCGGCAGCGCCGTGGATGGCGACGCCTTCAGTCAGGTCGGCGTCGGGGACAGCCTGCCTGATCTGGCGGATGCTGCCGCCCAGGCCGCTGCCCTCGTGGGAGCAGAACGGGACAATCTTCTTGCCCGAAAAATCATAGCTCTCCAGGAAGGTGAAAACAGCCATCGGAGGCAGGCCCCACCAGTTGGGATAACCCAGGATGATGGTGTCGTACCGGTCCATGTCCTCCACCTTGGCAGTCAGTTCCGGGCGGGCCTTGGCACGGAGTTCCTGCTTGGCCTCCTCGATGCAGACCATATAGTCAGGCGAATACTTCTTCACGGTGTCTATCCGGAAGACATCGGCATGGGGGAGCTGCGCCTTGATTTTCTCGACGATAACTTCGTTATTGCCTTTTGCAAGATCCCGGATGCTTCCGTCGACATAGTTCTGTCCGCGGCGGGAAAAGAATGCGATTAGTGTCTTTGCCATAGCTGTGATCGATTAACTGATGCAAAGGTCGGCAATTCCGCCGAACATCCCGTTACCGATTCTTCCCGAGAAATTATCGAATTTCCCGCAAAGAATTGCTAAATTTGAACCCTGAACCAAAGGTTGTGCTCCACTGCGGTCCGACGAGTCAGCCGGCTCCGGCCGCCGGGACCCACAGTGGCACTTTTAAACTTTGACAACCAAACCGACAGACCGGAATGGACAGACAAGCAAGAATTGAAAGGATCTCCATGATGGAGGACAGGTACGACGTAGTTACCCGCGTGCTGGCGGGTCTGGAAGAGGCCGTCGGCGAATACGAGGATTTCAAGGACGAACTCGAAGTCCTCAGGGACTATATGGACTCCGGAGAGTGGAAGGAAGACTACGAGGCCGACGAGGCCGGGCAGCTTCCCTCCGATCTCAAGCGCGGCGTCCTCTCCGAGGACGGCCTCTACGACCTTCTGCACGACGCGGACATGATCATCGCGCATGCCTTGAAGGTCCTGGGCGGGAAGTAGTTCCCCCCGGGCTCGGTCATAGCCGACAGGCCTCTGAAGTCATGGTCCGGGATGAGCTGCGTCTTCAGTTTCGCTTCGTCACGATATCCTGACTAATCGAGTGTCAACTCTTCAAGCGCGATGTTGCTGCGGGCATGGACCAGATTCAGGCGCCTGGTGTCAGTGCTGTAGACGATGCAGAGCCGGTCGCGGGCAGGGACGTGCCAAAACCATCTACGGCCCGGCTCGACATAGAACGTCGCATAATGGATCCCTTCGGGGACGGACTTAGCGCGGACGAACGACAGGGATGAACCGTCCTCGGAAATCCGGTAGAAGGAAACTGTGGCGCGGAAGACGGAACCGCCGCCCTCCAATTCGGAGGGGCCGAACGTATTGCAATACAAATAAGCATTTCCCTTGTACTCAAAGATTTCCGGACGCGCCGTGATGCCGCCCTCGATGGTCTGGAGGTTAGAGAAGGCGCCCGTGGACGCATCCCACGTCCCGTAGATCACGCCGTTTTCGTCCTGGACGCGGATCGCGAATGCGAAGAGATCGCCGTGAAGAGGATGCACGACCCCTTCCCAGTAGCAGTTCCCGATGTGGAGATGGGACAGGTCGGGAATGCCGACCGTTTCCCACCGGACCAGGTCCCGGGAGCGGACGACCATGCAGGTGAACCCCTGTGCATAGGCGCTGACGACGCTGTAGTACCAGCCCCGGTGCCGCACGATCTCGACATTCATCCCAATCCCGAAGGCCGTCTCGGCTCCCCCGTCCGAGAACCAGGGGATTTCGGCGCCGGTGCGGGCCTTGTAGTTGTCGAGCACGCCGGCGACCGTCATCTGCACGCCGTCAAGAGTCACGACTTCCTCCTTGCCCAACTGCTTCTTTTTAAGGTCATATGGAACATGGACATATGCGCTTCGGCCGTCTACGCCAGGGCAGAACAGGATATGCAGCACGTGCCCCTCGATGATCCCGGTCGGGTCGTACGGCGCCCGGAAATCGTCGGTGATTCCCTGGCCGGTATGCCAGACCTGGCAGACTTCGCGGTGCGCGGCATCGTCCGTTTTCCAGCGGCACAGTTTGACGTCGATGTCGAGGTTCTTCGGATGCTCCAAGGTGGATGCATACCCGGCGTTGTACAGGCCGTACCGCCAGCCGCCGTATTCGCCGACATAGCGGAAGTCGTGCGACATCAGCTCCGTAGAAGGATCGGACAGCGTGCCCAGGAACCGGTCCTGCGCCGTCACCTGAGGACTGCAGCAAACGCCGAGGAGAACGGCTAGCACGATGCCGGGCAAGGTTTTTTTCATGGACATAGATTTTAAGTATTTCGCCAAAGGCGTCGCATTAGATGAGTGAAACGCCATTGTGCAATATAGCAATTATATCGCAATAAAACCGCTTCGACCAGCTCAAGATTGGGACCAAGCTATCCTGGCAGTTTTTATTGATGTGAAGATTTCCTAAATTTGTCTCTGAATGGACAAGTCTGATTGCATAGAGAATCTTCTGTCGAAGCCCTACTGGCTCATTGATGTCCTGCCGAAGCAAGTCCCAGCCGGATCCGCCGGCCAGTACTTCATGGCAGAGCGCTATTTCCTGTCCTGGCTTGATGAGATCAGCCGGAGGTTCGCCAGGATACTCATCAGGCTGAACTGCTACTATGACCTGAAGATGAGCACGGACGGGGAGACATGGATCCTGAACGCATCCCCCGGGGACCTGGCGCGCCGTTTCGAAGAAAGCGCCACCTCCCACACCCCTCTTTCCGTCCTCATCGGATCCGACGATTCGCTCATCACCTTCAGTGGAGACGACCATTACATGATATTATTCTAATTGATATAATAATGGCACGCTTCACAGATCCACAGAATCCTCCTGATGCTCCATTAAAAGTCGGAGTTAGAGGGATGTATCGATTGGCTGTTTCAGATGTTTCTCCAAATGGGAAGAACTTCAGGTACAATCTTGTCGATGCCGAAGGAAACCACTATTCAGCTGTGTCGAGGAAATGTTTTAGTAAGAATCAACTCGTACGTTGTATAGTTCAGTTCACATTCATCAATTATGAGAAACGCATCTCTCAAATAATCATCTGTAAGAAACAGAATATAGACGATAAGCCTCCAACACCTGGGAAGAAAAAAAATTATTTAGAACGGATACTCAGTAGATCTACTGTTAATCCCGGTTTTATCCCAACTGACTACCCTTTCCGGGAGGGAAGTCCCAAACAGGTTAATAAAACAGGCTCGTATAGATTTACTGTAGATCTTTGCCTTCCTTGTCCCAATGAAACCCCTTGCAAATATGTCTATCAGATGCTTGACTGTCATAACCAGAAGTATAATGCGGTCTCAGACATTATATACGAGAAGGGCTCGACATTGGTGTGCCGGGTCGAAGTTCTTAAAGAAGGGATAAACCGAAAGTTTTTCCTGACAATCACTGACGATGAATCGAGTCAGGCCGTGTGCCTTGTGGATCGAAGAATTATTGCCAGGAAGAATTACACGCCACATTATCCCAAGCCCGCACCGTCCAGCAAGTCCCAATCCAAGCTTAAAAAAAGGAAAGATTCTGAGCCGGCAATTGTATCAGAACGTACTGAAGCCGTCTTTAATCGAAAAGCCGCTGAGATTTTTGACTCACTTAAGGCTTCCGGTTTCCATAATTGCGGTAAAGACTTTGTCTGCTCTTGTTGTGGGAAAGAGTATCGTATTCACCAAGGCATAAAGTCTGACACTAAAGAACTATATTTGTGCAATTCTTGCCGCGGTTCAATGAGAATACGCGAAAGGCATTCAAACTCTCTTTATACTATTTTTACTCCGATGGGGAATAAGAGATAGTGTAGACAAACGAAATTGCCAGATTGTAAGAGTAGCGCCACCATCAGGTCGGCAATCATCCCGGTTATTTTTATTCATCCGATATCTGTTCCCTTCTCTCATAATCCCTTCCCTTTGTTGGGCAGGGACGCCATTATTGTTATCTTTGCGTATACAAAGCACACTTTTCCATTCACGGTCGTTCTATGCTGTATGTCTTAATCATACTGCTGGTCACTGCGAGTATCCTGCTCGGAGTGTACGCTATTAGGACCTCGAAACAGAAACAACATCAGGAACGGCTGGATATCATCGAGCGGAATATCCCAGAAGTCGCACCTGCTTTCAAAGATATCAGCACGTTCTACAGTTATGGCCACTACATCACGGAGTCCGAAAGGATCCGTCTGGATGAAAAGTACGCAGATCTTCTTTCAGAGGTGAACAAGGTCTTGGGGTCTGAGGAATTGGAAAGGCATCCGGAGAAAGACATCATCGAGCGCTTCCACAAGGCCATGTCGGACAGCAAAGGGTTCAAGAAGGTCAACAATGAGGAGTTCGTCAAGAAGCAGTTGAAGGACTACGCCCGGTATTTCGATACGGTACTCCCCCATCCTCTTGATGCCCAGCAGCGGGAAGCGGTCGTCTCCCTGGAAGACAATGTCCTTGTCATCAGCAGCGCTGGAAGCGGCAAGACAATGACCACGGTCGGAAAGGTCCGTTACCTGATCGATGTCCAGAAAGTGGACCCTTCCAAGATCCTGCTGATCACCTTTACCCGCAAGGCCGCAGAATCCCTTTCCAAGCGGCTTGGGGAAAAGAACCTCAAGTGCCGGACCTTCCATAAGCTTGCCCTTGAGATCATCGGAGAGGCGACCGGGGAGAAACCCACCATCGTCCCGACTGATTTCTCCGTGCAGGTCTATCAGAAGCTTTTAGATGAGAACCCCTCATTCCATCAGGCTATCGCCGATTACATCGTCCGGTCCCGGTACAAGATGAAGGACCAGTTCGAGTACTCATCGATGGAGGCCTACATGCTTGACCGCAAGAAATACGGGGTACAGGCATACTACAAGGACATGGACGGGCGCACCGTCTTCTGCAAATCCGACGAGGAGAGCCAGATCTGCGATTTCCTTGGAAGCCGCGGAGTGAAATTCCGCTACGAGGAGAAATATGAGTTCCCGACGACAGACAGCGAATTCCGCCAGTATTGCCCGGATTTCTCCATCTACTACAAGGATTCCGAAGGAGTCCTGCGCAGAGTATATCTGGAGCATTTCGCGGTCAACGAATATGGCTGCTGCCCGAAATGGTTCACTCCCGATGAAGAGACCAAGTACAAGGAAGGTATCTGCTGGAAGAGGAACGTGCACAAGTACATGGGGACTGTCCTTCTGGAGACATCCAGCGCAGGATTCCATCGAGGGGACGTCTTCACCGATCTGGCATCCAAACTGAATGCTCTGGGAATCATGTTCACTTCACCCAGTTCCGACAATATGTCCCGGGAACTGGTACGCCAGGAGGAGAACATCCTCGGTATGCTCACCGCCTTCAACTTCCTTCTCAAGTCCAAGGACACCACCATGTCCTCGGTATCCGCCCAGGCCGCTTTCTCCAAGGACAAGATTACCCTTAACGAGATTGTCGCACCCTTTGTTGACGGATACCGCAAGATGGAGCAGGAATGCGGGGAGATCGATTTCACGGACGCCATAATCAGGGCAACCGAACTGTGTGAAAACGGTCACAGGCCCGATTATGACTATATCCTCGTCGACGAGTTCCAGGACATCTCCCTTGACCGTTACCGGTTCCTTCAGTCTCTGAGGAGAAAGGACCCGCTCACGAAGCTCTTCTGTGTCGGTGACGACTGGCAGTCCATCTACCGTTTCGCCGGAAGCGACATGGCGCTCTTCAAGAGCTTTGAGAAGTATTTCGGATACACGAAGAAGTGCCTGATGGAGACCACCTACCGGTTCGGTGAACCGGCCATCGAGGCTTCCTCAAAGTTCATCCTTGAGAATCCCGAACAGGCTCCGAAGAAGGTCCGTCCTTTCCGGCAGGATGCGGAGACCCAGCTGGATTTCATCTCGACTGACCGTGGTAATGATGTCGCGGAGACGGTCAAATGGATCCTTGAAAGCGTACCGGCCGACAAGGAGGTCATCCTACTGGGTAGATACTCCTTCGATGTCAAAGTCCTCCAAGGCTCCGGCATGACGGTCCATGACATCAAGGACCGGGCGTATGTGACGTTCGGAGGCCGCAGGATGCCCTTCATGACCGTGCACCAGTCCAAGGGCTTGGAAGCCGATTACGTCATCCTTCTCAACTGCAACGGGGGCACGCTCGGGTTCCCGTCCAACATCGCGGACAGCCCTATTCTGGAGTATGTGCTCAGCGAACCGGACAAGTTCGAGTACAGTGAGGAGAGGCGTATCTTCTATGTCGGAATCACGCGCGCCAAGAAGCATACCTGGGTCCTCTATGACATGAACAATCCCTCCCCTTTTGTCAGGGAGTTTGTCCATACTCAGGATCAAAGGGAAGACGAAGAGAACATTCCCGAGTCGGAGCGCTGCCCCAAGTGCCACTGCGGGCGCCGCATCGAGATAAAGAAAGGAATTGCGGTGAACGGCAATCCGTATTCGGTGTATGCATGTTCCAACAGGAAGTACGGATGCGATTATCAGGAGACCGTATTCGTTAACCTGAACGCGAGACGGCAGCAACCAAGAAAAAAGAAAGGATATTAATGGATGTATTCTTTCCCGCAAAGAATTCTTAAATTTGGTTTTTGAACCAAGTTGCGCCCCTATGATCCAGTACATCGCCGATGCCTTCACGGACAAGCTCTTCGCCGGCAACCCGGCGGCGGTACTCCCCTGTCGGGAGATGCCGGCGGGGTGCTGCGCGTCCGGCTGGAAGGCAGCCGGGTGTTCATCACAGGGAACGCCGTCCTGTTCATGAAGGGCGAAGATCCCTTTTGACTTATAGTATTACCTTGACCGACAGAGAAATGAAACGAACCGGATTGACACTCGTCGCCATTGCCATCCTCCTGGGCCTCAGCGGCTGCAGCTTCAAGGTGACGCGCCCGATGCTCCAGATGATGTTGGCCGGGACCAACAAGGTCTCGACGGAGCCTGCCTACGCCGACTCCCTGGAGAAGAAACTCTCCGTCCCTTATGTCGACGGCGGGACAAGCGAGCAGGTTATGGACATCTACTACGCCGCTCCTGATGTGCGCAAGGATGCCGTCCTCATCGACATCCACGGCGGTTTCTATGTAGCCGGGAAGCGGGAGAACAACCGCGGCTTCGCCTCCGTTTTCCTCAGGGAGGGCTATGATGTCGTGCTGCTGGAGTACAGGGTGAACGACGGGACCACGGACGTCTCCGACGAACTGGCCGACTGCGCCGCCGCGCTGGATTACCTGGCCGTCCACTCCAGGGAGCTTCATCTCAACAAGGACCGGATGTTCCTGACCGGCGATTCGGCGGGCGGCCACCTTGCCCTTTACATGGCCGAGGCTTCTGAAGACGCGTCCCTGCCCATACGCCCGAAGTCCTTCAGGACCCGGGGCGTGATGCTCAACTGTCCGGCCTATGATTTCGCGTCGTTCGCGGATGGCAGCGGCTTCTCGAAGGACGCCCTTGCCTGGTTCATCGGCCCCCGCTACAAGGACAGGCCGTACCTGGAGGCCATATCGCCGCGCACTTTCATCGGCAGCTACTCCGGTCCGCTGTTCGTCTCCACCTGCACCAACGACTTCATCCGCTCCCAGGCCCTGCTGGTCAAGTCGGACTGCGACTCCCTGGGACGCAAGGTCGATTTCGTCGACATCGAATCCCAGGACCGCCGGGTCGGCCACGTGCATAACGTCACCAGCCTGGACCTTCCCGAGTCCAGGGAGGTCAACTCCCGGATGCTCGGATTCATGGGCAGCAACCTGCACTGAGATGTAAACATTATCTTTGCATGTATATAAAACGCCCCTTGCATTTAACTGAATATGAAAAGATTCATCCTCCTTTCGCTGCTACTCCTGGCAGCAGCCGGACTCTCCGCACAGGAGCCCGCTGATGTCGCCGCTCTCCGCGCGCACATCGGCCAGGTCATGCCCCAGAGCGTCCGCGTCCACCCGGAAGAAGACGAGACCCTCATCGGACTCCCCTACCCGTACAGCGTTCCGGCCATCCGTGGCGCCATGCAGGAAATGTACTACTGGGACACCTATTACACCAACTTGGGTCTCCTTTCGCTGGGCGACATCGAACAGGCGAAGAACAACGCCGCCGACATCCTCTACCTGATCGGGAAGATGGGATACATGCCGAACGGCTCGCACAAATCGCTGTTGTCGCGCTCGCAGCCGCCGTACGCCTGCCTGATCGTGCGTGACATCTATGAGAAGACGGGAGACAAGGAATGGTTGGCGGCCTGCCTGCCGGCCCTTGAGAAAGAATATGAGTTCTGGATGACGGAACGAATCGCTCCAAACGGACTGAACCGCTACGGGCACCAACCGCTGAGTGATGAAGAAATCGACGGTTTCTTCCAGGCCATCGCCTCGCGGCTGGGCGCCGACACGGCGATTCCCGCCGATGCGCGGATCGCGCAGGGCCGCCACTGGCTGGCCGAAGCCGAATCGGGCTGGGACTTCGACCCCCGTTTCGACCGGCGTTGCCTCGACTTCAATCCGCTGGACCTGAACGCCAACCTGTACATTTACGAGACGACGATGGCCCGCTTCTGCAAGGAACTGGGGCGGGACGGCACCCGGCAATGGAAGCAGCGCGCCAGGACGCGCCGTCGCCTGATCCGGAAATATTGCCTGAACCGCGCCGACGGGCTCTTTTATGATTACGACTACGTCAACGGCAGGCATTCCGAAGTGCTCAGCGGCGCCATCTTCAATCTGATGAACGCCGGCCTGCTCACCCGCCGCCAGGCGCGCAAGGTGTGCAAGGCCCTGCCCCGGCTGGAGCTGGAGTTCGGCATCGCCGCCTGCGAGAAAGGCGGGCCGGAGCGGCCGTTCACCTACCAATGGGACTACCCCAACGCATGGGGCGCGGTCAACTGCATGGCCGTCAAGGGCCTGGACCGGTACGGGTTCCAGGAAGACGCCCGACGGATCGCCCGGAAATACGTCGAAAGCAATGTCCGGCAATTTAAGGGCACCGGCATGCTCTTCGAAAAATACAACGCGCTGACCGGCTGGCAGGACGCCGCCTCCGAATATGGAACCCCCGGCAACTTCATGGGCTGGACCGCCGGCACCTTCCTCTTCTGCGCAGACTACCTCTACCGCCAGCATCCATAAGAAACGGTCTCTTTTTGGCAAACATTATCCCTATCTTTGCAGCCATAAAACAATGATAAAGACCAAGATCAGGCACGAGGGCGATACCTTTGCAGCCGCAAAACAATCAGGCACGAGGGTTACAATATGAGAGAATTTGCAGCAATTGATTTCGAGACGGCGAATGAGTGCCCGAGCAGCGTCTGCAGCGTTGGGATCGTCGTCGTACGTGACGGGGAGATCGTGGACAGGTTCTACAGCCTGATCCATCCCGAGCCGGATTACTACCAGTGGTTCTGCCGCCAGGTGCACGGGCTGGGGCCCGAAGACACTGAGGACGCGCCCGTCTTCCCCTTCGTCTGGGAGAAGATAGAACCTCTCATCGAGGGGCTTCCGCTGGTCGCCCATAACAGCCGCTTCGATGAAGGATGCCTCAAACAGGTGTTCCAGGTCTACCGGATGGACTATCCTGAATATGAATTCCACGACACCCTGGCGGCTTCGAGGCGGCACTACGGAAGAAGGCTGCAGAACCACCAGCTCCAGACCGTAGCGGCAGCCTGCGGGTACGACCTTACGAACCACCACCATGCCCTCGCCGATGCCGAGGCCTGTGCCTTTATTGCGATGAAGCTTTTGTAGGTGGAAAAGCCCGGAAATATTGTAAATTTGCAGGGCATGATAACGACGATCATAATTCTGATTACAGCAGGGGTAAGCATCCTGTGCTTTACCGGGACGCTTGACATCGACTCGTGGCTTTTCAACGCCTACCAGGTGTGGCACAGGAAGCAGTGGCACCGGATGCTTTCCTATGGCCTTGTGCATGGAGGATGGGGGCACTTGTTCTTCAATATGCTCACGCTGTACTTCTTCGGGCCCGTGGTGGAGCAGTACTTCGCGTCCGCTTTCGGCGCGACGGCAGGAGCCGTCCTGTTCGCCGTCCTGTATGTCAGCGCGATCGCGGTCTCGACCCTGGGCGACCTTCTGAAGTACAGGGACGATTTCTACTACAACGCCGTCGGAGCCTCAGGCGCAGTCTCGGCAATCCTCTTCGCCTCGATCCTCTTCGAGCCGAAGATGGGAATCTACATATTCATGATACCCATCCCCGTCCCGGGGTATATCTTCGCTCCCCTGTACCTGCTCTACTGCTGGTACATGGCCAGGCGGAACATGGACAACATCGGCCACACCGCCCATTTCTGGGGTGCAGTCTACGGCCTGGTATTCCCGCTTCTCTGCAAGCCGGCGATCTTCAGCCATTTCCTTGCCCAGCTCGGACTGTCTTGACAGGTAACCCCACGCCCAACACCATGAAACGCCTGAGCCAGGTCAATGGCATCCCTTGGACGGCGGCAGGCATGGTGTACAGGGGCCCGTCCGGCCCCGTGATGGTGAAGGATATCGCCGGCCGTAATCCCGCGTTACCGGACACTGTATCATGCCGCTGATTGATGGATATCACCGGAAAATGAGTATCTTTGAGACATGGAATACCTGTCAAAGCAACGATACGATGAGATTTCCGCAGAGCTGAAGCATCTTACGGACGTGGTTTACCCCAAGGTGAAGGACGACCTTGCCGAAGCCCGCGCCCAGGGGGACCTCAGCGAGAATGCAGGATACCGGGAAGCAAGGCGGATCCAAGCGAAGACCATCAGCCGCATCCGCTTCCTGCAGAAGGTGCTGGAGCATTCACGCGTGCTCAGCCCCGATGTCCTCCCCAAAGACAGGGTCAGCCTTCTCAGCCGGGTCGAATTCACGAACCTGGCTACGAACGCCCGCATGTGTTTCGAGATAGTCAGTCCCCACGAGATGGACCTCGAGGCTGGAAAGATTTCGCTGAAGTCCCCTGTCGGAGCCGCCCTCATGGGCAAGAAGGTCGGAGAAATCGCCGAGGCCAGGATCCCATCCGGAATCCTGCGCCTAAGAATCGAGAAAATCACGCCGGGCCAGGAGGTGACGCCCTGAAAGATTTGAAAAAGCAACTTTCCACCCATACCAATGAAACTGAAGAAGACGCTCCCGCTTTCCGTCACCGGCCTCGTCCTGGCTCTCGTACTCACCGCTCCCGCCCTTTCCGCCAGGGCTCCGCGCCAGCCAATCCGTGGCGTGATCATCACCGGGCAGAACAACCACAACTGGCCGGTGAGTTCCGAGGCCCTTAAACTGACGCTCGAGCAGTCCGGCCTGTTCCGGATGGATGTCGCCGTCTCACCTCAGCCGGGGGCCGACATGTCTGGCTTCTCCGTGGATTTCCGGCAGTACCGTTTCGTGGTCCTCGACTACAACGGCGACCCCTGGCCTGCCGCGATGCAGGAGGCTTTCCTCAAGTTCGTCCGGAAGGGCGGCGGCGTCATAGTCTTCCATGCGGCTGACAACGCGTTTCCGGAATGGGATGCCTACAACCAGATTATCGCACTCGGAGGTTGGGGCGGCCGTGACGAGCGCTCCGGCCCTTACGTCTACTGGCAGGACGGCGCCCTTGTCCGGGACCCCTCCCCTGGTCCTGGCGGATCCCACGGCGCCAGGCACGCCTACGTGATGAACGTACGGGATGCATCGCATCCGGTCGTACGCGGACTGCCTGCACGCTGGAAGCATGCGGAAGACGAGTTGTACGATCGCCTCAGGGGGCCGGGCGGGATCCGCGACCTCCTCTACACGGCATATTCGGATAAAGAGAAGGGCGGTTCCGGAAGGGAAGAGCCACTGGTCTTCACCGTGGAATACGGCCGCGGACGCATCCTGCACATGGCACCCGGACATGCCGGGCCGTCGCTTGAGGACAACCCCGCCATGCAGTGCGCGGGATTCCAGACACTGCTGCTGCGGGCGGCGCAATGGTGCGCACGCAGCCGCGTCAGCCGGGAGGTCCCGCCCGATTTCCCTACTGAAACGGAGGTCTCTCTGCGGCGCGATTACCGGGAGTCTCAGCCAGTCCCCGGAGAATAGCATCAGGAAGCGGAGGACCGCCCTTGTGTAGCAAACTGCCGTCATCCCTTTAAAGGTGACGGCAGATGATTCTTCTACAACATTCGTTAAAACTCCTATAGAATCCCAATCTATCTCATCTTGAAGACAACAGGAATAGTGATGAACTGGGCAACGAGGTGACCATTGGACATAGCTATAAGAGTTAAGACGGCTGAAAATGCTATATTTGTAGAAAGTTAGTTTGGCTATGGGAGAAAAGCATATCATAGAGTATAAGAGGCTCTGGAAAGATGAGTGGCTGGAGTGGATCTGCGGAATGGCCAATGCAGACGGCGGTGTCATCTATCTCGGCGTCAAGGATGATGGCGAGGTTTTGGGCGTATCTAACGCAAAGAAACTGATGGAGGACATCCCGAATAAGATAATTAGTAAGATGTCCATCTACCCTGACGTCCGCCAGGTTGAGAAAGATGGAAAGGATGTTATTGAAATAGAAGTTGCCCCCAGCATGGCCGCCGTTTCACTTGATGGTGTTGTCTATAAACGGGTTGGAGCAACCAATCAGATTCTGAAAGGGGCCGCACTTCAAGAGTTCTATCTTAGCAGGCCTAGTGGTGCTTGGGATGCCAGAATTATTCCTGATGCCAAGTTGGATGAGATTGATCCGGATGCGGTCGAATATCTAAAAGAATCCGGTATCAGAAAGGGTCGTCTGTCTAAGGAAAGCGCCAAGGACAGCGTCGAAAAGGTGCTCAAGTCCTTGAACTTGATGACGGAAGACGACAAACTAACGATGGCTGCACTGCTTTTGTTCGGAAAGAATCCCCAACGGTACTGCATTGATGCAAGGTTCAAGATAGGTCGCTTCGGTGCTGGTGCAGCGAATCTTATCATCCAAGATTTGGTCGATGGGGATTTGATACGGATGCCGGACCGTGTGTTGGACATTCTGGATGCAAAGTATCTGGTAAGGCCAATCCATTACAAGGGATTACGCAGGGTAGAGCCGCTGGAGATCCCAGAAAAGGGGCTGAGAGAGATTATCTGCAATGCCATCTTATGTAAAGGTTTACATAAGAGGGCTTATGTAAAGTCGTAGATTATGTAAAGTAACCCCGCCCACAAGTGCGTAGAAAGCCGTTTTGAACGGGATTCACTTTACATAATATCATCAGTATTTCT